>UMCG01007030.1_pt1 | contig 118833 bp, 132 predicted proteins | sample 1964181 | NCBI WGS metagenome assembly UMCG01 (sample SAMEA4835963, study PRJEB28245) | human gut metagenome | biome: gut microbiome; material: fecal sample | place: Denmark | collected 2008 | reverse complement strand
GAGAAGCTATAACAAAATTCACAATAAAAGAAAAACAACAAAATACAAATATAGAAGATAATAAAAATGAACAAAAACAAGAAAATAACAATTTAACAAACAATGATGTTCAAAAAGAGAATACAATTGCAAATCCTAAAACAGGTGATAATGTTATAGTATATTTTGTAATGTTTTCAATTGCTATATTAGGAATAATTACATTAGCAATAGTTAATACAAAAAGAAAAAAATTAAGAAAATAATAGGAGGGAAAAAAATGAAAATTAAGAAAAGTTTAATATTTTTAACAATTATTTTAGCTGGTATATGTCTATTTATTTTTTCAAGCAAAGTAAATGCAGCTACAATTAGTGATGATGGAAAATATACATTAATACTAGATTGTAGTAATGAAACAGATGCTAGTATTGAGGGTAAAAGCTATAAGGTTATAAAATTTAACGTTGCAGAAGGAGAAACAACAGTTAAATTATCTGAGCTAACAGAAGGAATATTACCATTCAATGGTAGAACAGAATTTGCATATTGGGGAAGTTTTACTGGCGAAAAGTCTAATGAAGAAATAGCAATAACTGATTTTTGCTGGAGCGGTGAGTTAACAGAAGGCAAATATACGAATGGATTAACTCTTTATGCAATATTTTCTGATAAAGTATTACAAGGAACAGGCACATATTATCTAACACTTGATGCTTTTGCAGGTAAAGTAAATGGACAAAGCATTGTAAACATAACAAGTAAAAGTACTGAATTTAAAACAGTAGATTTAACAAAATATATCCCTGTAAGAGAAGGATTTACTTTCAAAGGATGGGAGTTGGATGGAAAATTTGTAACTTCTATTGATTCTAGTTATTTTGATAAGCGTGATTGTATAAAACTAACTGCTACATATACTCAAGATATTTTTAATGGTAATGGAATTGTACTAAAATTAAATGCTAATGGTGGTAAAATAGATGGTAAAGAATATAATAGTTATGACTACATAGGAGGGGACAATTCAGGAACATCTATGTCACTTTTACCATATATACCTGTAAGAGAAGGATATACTTTTAATGGTTGGAATTCTAAAAAAGATGGAAGTGGAGAAATTTATAAATATGTTTTCTGGAGATTCTGGGATATAAACGAAGAAACAGATAAAGAGTTTGAAAAAGATACTTTAATAAAAGAAGAAAACGGTTATGAGAGATATAAAAATATAACTCTATATGCTTCTTGGACTAAAAATTCAGGAGAACCAGAACAACCTGCAGAAGAAACAGTAAAAGAAATTCAAAGCACGGGGAAAACAAAAGGAAAAATTGAATTTGAAAAAGGAGTTAGTAAAAACTATAAGTTGGATATAAGACCAATTGAAGTAGAAAAAGATTTAGCAGATAAAAATGTTAAATATGTAGTAGATATAAATGTTTTAGAAAATGGTGAAGTTGTTAAAATTAGCAATACTAAAATGAAAATAAGAATTGCATTACCAGAAGATTTAAAAGGATTTGGCAAATATGAAGTAGTATATATTTCAAATGATGAAATAAAAGAAACAATACCAGCAACAGTAGAAGATGGATATATAGTATTTGAAACATCACATTTAAGTCAATATGGAATTGTTGCAACAAAGGTTGAAGAAAAAACAGAACAAACAAAGAATGAAACAAATAACCCAAAAACAGGTGATAACATTGCTGTATACATATCAGTATTTGCAGTAGCAGTAGCTGGAATAACAGCAACAATGATTATTAAAAAAAGAAACTTAAATAAATAATTTTAGTAATAAATAGGTTATCTAAAAAGATGACCTATTTGTTAAATATAGAAAATACATTATTGCATAAAAAAAGGCAATACTATATAATAAAGGCAATACAAATAAAGAAAGGGGAAACAAATGGAGGAGAGCAAGAAAAATAAAATATGGATGATAATTTCTATTGTAGCTATAATAGTAATTATTGTTTTAGCAGTAATGCTTATTAATAATAATAACAAAGGTAGTGACGGTAAATTGGACAAAACAGGAAGTAAAGCTAAAAAGGAAAATGTAAAAATAGTAGAAAACGAAGCAAGTAAATTAGCATTAGAAGAATATACATCAGACACTTTTTCAATGAAAAAACCAAAAGGATGGACAGTTGAAACAGGAGGAACAGGAATCTTTTACACAATTAGAGTATATGACCCACAAAATACAAATAACCAAGTATATTTAATGTTAAAAATTCAACCATTACTAAAAAGTGCATCAGCAAAAAGCTTTTGGCAAAACTATTACAATTTAAGTGGAAATAATTCTCAATACAAGCTATTTGCAGATGCGGTAGTTTTAGATAATCCAACAACAGAAGGGTTTTATCAAAAATTTAATGAAATAACAGCATATATGACTTCAATAGAACCATCATTTTCTACAATTAAATTTCCTAAATTCACAAACTTTACAAAACAAGAAGAATTTGAGTCTAGTGCATCTATGAAAAGCGTGGCATTGGATAGTAAAGTACTAAGAGGAACATTTACAGGAGATAATGGTAAACCAGGTGAAGGATTATTTATGGCATCAATAGTTAATTTTGGAAATCAATATAATGGTGGAGTAGATATGCTTTATTATATGGTATATGACATAATGGCAGTAACAGCAGAAAAAGATGAATTTATAGACTACAAAGATATATTATTAGAATCAGTTAATTCAATAGAATTTACAGATAGCTATGTTAAAAAAACTATAGATGATGGAAATAGCCAAACAAAGCAAGCCCTTGCGTTAAATGCTTCAATACAAAGAGCATTTGATTCATATATGAGTGCATGGGAAAGCAGAAGCAAATCTTATGATATAATGAGTCAAAAACAAAGTGATGCAACATTAGGATATGAAAGAGTGTATGATACAGAAAATGGAGATATCTATAAAGCATATAATGGATTTACAGATGACTATGATGGAGAAAGATACAAACCAGTTACAGATGATATGTATACACAAAAAACTTATGGATATATAGAAAAGTAGGAGAAAAAATTGAAAAAGTATATTTACATTTTTTTAATAATATTAGTTTTAATAGCAGTTATACTTGTAGGCTATCTAAATAAAGGTAAACAGAATAATGATAGTAAAAAAATAAAAGTGCAAAACTCAGAAGAGGTAATATCTGTTAGAGTTAGAGAAGAAACAGAAGGCGGATATGTTTATTACAAAACAGAAGATAAAGAACTAATAGAAAAAGTAATAAATGCACTTAATAATATTAAAATAGAAGAAAAAACAGATATAAGCTTTAGTGACAATGGAAAAACATATATACTTGAATTTGCAGACGGGACAACACAAGAATACAATTTTCAAGGTAGCTATTATTGTAAAGACAAGATAAATTATAAAATATCAAATTACAAAGAATTAAACAAAATAGAAATACCAAAAGAAAATTAGAAAGAGGTGCACTTTAATGCACCTCTTATTTAATTAAAATCGAAATTTATAAACATTGACAAAATACAACTAAATTTGATATAAAAATACTTGTATTAAAAGATTAAAGGAGAAATAGATATGTTAAAAGAATTTAAAGAATTTATAGCAAGAGGCAATGTAATGGATTTAGCAGTAGGTGTAATAATTGGCGGAGCATTTGGAAAGATAGTAACATCATTAGTTGGAGACATTATAATGCCAATAATTGGAGTTATAATAGGTGGAATTGACTTTACAGGATTAACTGCAAAAATAGGAAATGCAGAAATTAAATATGGAAGTTTTATTCAAAATGTATTAGACTTTTTAATAATAGCATTTTGTATATTTATGCTAGTAAGAACTGTAAATAAACTTATGAATAAAATTCATAAAGAAAAAGAAGAAAAAACAGTAGAAGAGCCAAAAAAATCTGATGAAGTTTTACTATTAGAAGAGATAAGAGATTTATTAAAAAAGGAAAAAACAGAGGAGTAGAATATGAAAGAAGAGTTTATAAAATTATTAAAAGAAACAAATAGAGAAGGAATGGATAAATTAATAGAGTTTTTAGAGAACTCAGATTTTTTTGAAGCACCAGCAAGCACAAGATATCATGGAAACTTTAAAGGTGGATTGCTTGAGCATAGCATGAAAGTGTATGAAATCCTAAAAACAAAAGTAGAAGATAATGATTCTACTAAAATTGTTGCATTATTACATGATATATGTAAAACAAACTTTTATAAAAAAGATTTCAGAAATGTAAAAAATAATGGAGTATGGGAGCAAGTGCCATATTATACAATAGAAGATACAATTCCTTATGGACATGGAGAAAAATCTGTAATGATGATTAGTGAATTTATAAAACTAACACCAGAAGAAAAATATGCAATAAGATGGCATATGGGATTTACAGAACCAAAGGAATGGTATGGAACAATAGGACAAGCATATAAAAAATATCCACTTGCGCTATATACTCATGAGGCAGATTTAGAAGCAACATACATTTATGATATTTAATAAAATTATGCATATAATAGATTAAGGAGGAATACATGAAAGAGAAGAAAAAAAGAGATTGGAAATCAATAATAGGAATAACTGTATTAATAAGCTTTATAGCTCCAATAGCATTTATAATTTATAAAATTATTGTTTCTCCAACTACAAATGTAGAACAAATAGAAGGTGTAAGAGTAAAAACAGACTACATATTAATGCTTACTCAATGTGTGCTAGGTGTAATTGCATTTTTCTTACCTAACATGTTATCAAAAAAATTAAAAATAGTAATACCAACAAATATGTATATTGTGTATGTGCTATTTTTATGGGGAGCAGTATTTTTAGGAGAAGTAAGAAACTTTTATTACAGAGTACCACATTGGGATACTATACTTCATACTTGTAGTGGTGCAATGCTAGGAGCATTAGGATTTTCTTTTATTAATATTTTAAATAAACACGAAAAAGTGCATGTAGAATTAGCACCAATATTTGTTGCAATATTTGCTTTCGCTTTTGCAGTATCATTAGGTGTAATATGGGAAATATATGAATTTACATTTGATGGAATATTAGGATTAAACATGCAAAAGTTTGCATTAGAAAATGGCACACAGCTTGTTGGAAGAGCAGCATTAGCAGATACAATGGAAGACCTAATAGTAGATTGTATAGGTGCATTTACAATGTCTACAATTGGATATATATCATTAAAATATAAAAAAGGTTGGATAGAAAAATTATTAATAAAAATAAAAAAATAATAGGGAAAACTCCCTTTATTTTTTTGAAAATTATTCATACTTGTCCAGAAAGATAATATATTTATACAAAGGAGAATACAAATGTTAAAAAAAGGGGAACACGCACATTTAAGTGATTTAAAAATAGGACAAAGAGCAAAAGTTTTAGGCTTGCATTTGGACAAACCAGAAGTAAGAAGACATTTATTAGATATGGGAATAACAAAAGGAACAGAAATTTTAATTAAAAAAATTGCACCAATGGGAGATCCTGTTGATATAGAACTTAGAGGTTATGAGCTTTGCATTAGAAAAGAGGAAATGAAAAACATTGATGTGGAGGTACTATAATGAAAATTGCATTAGTAGGAAATCAAAACAGTGGTAAAACCACACTTTTTAATTTACTTACTGGAACAAATCAGAAAATAGGAAATTGGCCAGGTGTAACAATAGAAAGAAAAGTAGGGAAAATAAAAGACCTAGGAGATGACCTAGTAGATTTACCCGGAATTTATTCACTTAGTCCGTATACAGTAGAAGAAGAGGTTTCAAGAAAATTTGTATTGGAAGATAAGCCAGACATAATAATAAATATAGTAGATGCTACATCAATAGAAAGAAGCCTATATCTTACTACACAGCTTATGGAATTAGATACAAAGGTTATAATAGCACTTAATATGGCCGATAGATTAGAGAAAAAAGGAATACATATAGATAAAGAAAAACTAGCAAAGGAAATAGGAACAGATGTTGTAATTATATCTGCATTAAAAGCAACTGGAATAGAGGAATTAAAAAATACAATAAAAAAATATAATAAGCAAAAAGTTAGAAGCAAAGAGATATTTAAGTCAGACATAGAAAATGAAATAATTAACATAGAAAATGAATTAAAAGTGAATAGATTTATGGCAATAAAGATATTAGAGAATGACAAGCTATATCAAAGCTACCAAAAGGGAATTGTAAAAAATAGTAGGCAAAAGCTTGAAGAAACATACAAAATGGACATAGAAGAAATTATTGCAAATGCTAGGTATGAGTACATAGTTAAGATAAAAAATAAATCAACAACAATAACACCAATAAAAGAAACTATGTCAGATAAATTAGATAAAATATTTTTAAATAAATTTTTAGCATTTCCTATATTTATAGTGATAATGTTTTTAGTATATTATTTGTCAGTAGGAGTGGTTGGAAGTTTTACTGTTGACTGGATTTCAGATTTAGTAAAAAACTTTGGAGAAATTGTAAGAGAGGGCTTAACAAATTTAGGCGCATCAGCATGGTCAACAAGTTTAGTTGTAGATGGAATAATTGCAGGAGTAGGAGCTGTTTTAGGTTTTGTACCACAGCTAATTATATTATTTCTTTGCATATCAATATTAGAAACTACTGGATATATGTCCAGGGTAACATTTTTATTAGATAAGTTATTTAAAAAATTCGGTTTAAGTGGAGAAACTTTAGTACCATTTATAGTTGGACTTCGGATGTAGTGTACCTGCAATAATGTCAACAAGAATAATAAAGGATAGCAAAGAAAGAGAACTATCTATAATGCTAACACCATTTATACCATGTAGTGCAAAATTACCAATAATTGCAATGTTCACAGGATACTTTTTTGCAGATAAATCTGGACTTGTTTCTGCATCATTATATTTCTTTGCAATAGCTATAATTCTAATATCTGCTATTATTATTAAAAAGTTATTTATGAAAGATAGCGGAACAGCATTTATATCTGAACTCCCAGAGTATAAATTGCCAAGTGTAAAATATGTAGCAAGGGATGTATTTGATAAAGTAAAAGAATTTATAAAAAGAGCAGGAACAATAATACTATTTTGTTCAGTAGTAATCTGGTTTTTACTATCATTCTCTTGGAAATTAGAATATGGGGTGGAAATAAAAGATAGCATTTTAGCAAATATAGGAAATGCAATTTCATGGATATTCTACCCAATACTTGGAACATTTAGTTGGGAAGCATCTGTGTCAGCTGTGCAAGGATTAGTTGCAAAAGAACAAGTAATATCATCAATGAATATAATAGCAGGATTAAGTGAAGAAGTAGAAGAGGGCACCTTATTATTTAAATCAGTAGCATTTAATTTCTTTACTCCTGCAAGTGCATATGCATATATGGTATTTAATTTGTTTAGTGCACCATGTTTTGGTGCAATAGGAGCGATGAGAAGAGAACTTGGTACAACCAGAAAAATGTTTAAAGCAATAGCTTTTCAAACAGGATTAGCCTGGATTTTGGCTAGTATAGTATTTAATGTAGGAACATTTATTGGTAATTTGTAAAAAGGAGAGGTTTTATGAATTTTGTGGATTTCATTATTTTAGTAGTTGTTATAGGAGCGTTAGGTATAATAGCATATTTTAATTTCATAAAAAAAGATAAAGATGTATGTTCAAAATGTGTATATAAAAGAAAAGGGTGCAATTGCGGAAAGAAAAAATAACAAATGTAAAAAGAAAGGAATGATATATATAATGGATAAAATAGCAGGGGTTATAGCACATGAATTAGGAGTAAAAGAGTTTCAAGTACAAAACACAATTAAATTAATTGATGATGGAAATACAATTCCTTTTATTGCTCGTTATAGAAAGGAAGCAACAGGAGGATTAAGTGATGAAGTGTTAAGAAACTTAAATGATAGATTAACATACTTAAGAAATTTAAATAAAAGAAAAGAAGAAATATCTAAATCAATAGAAGAACAGGGAAAGATGACAGATGAACTAAAAATTCAAATAGAAAATGCAATTACACTTTCAGAAGTAGAAGATATTTATAGACCATATAAACAAAAAAAGAGGACAAGAGCTTCAATTGCAAAAGAAAAAGGATTAGAGCCATTGGCTACAATTATATATTTGCAAACAGATAAAAGACCTGTTTTGGAAATTGCAAAAGAATTTATAAACGAAGAAAAGGGCGTAGACAATGAAGAAGAGGCACTTACAGGGGCAAAAGATATAATTGCAGAAAATATATCAGATGTGGCAGAATACAGAAAAAGAATAAAGCAAATGTGTTATAGAGAAGGTTTAATAAAAACAAAAGCTACAAATGATGAAGAGAAATCTAGTTATGAAATGTACTACGATTTTTCGGAAAAAATTAATAGAATACCAAGTCATAGAATCCTTGCAATAAATAGAGGAGAAAAAGAAGACTTTTTAAAAGTAAAGTTAGAAAAGCCAGAAGATACTATAATAAATTATATAGAAAATGACATTATAAAAGGAAATACAGAATTTACAGATATTTTAAAAGAAACTATAAACGATAGCTTTAAAAGATTAATTGAGCCTTCAATAGACAGAGAAATTCGTTCAGACTTAACAGAAAAAGCAGAAGAACAAGCAATTAAAGTGTTTGGAAAAAATGCTAAACAATTATTATTAGGAAGTCCAATAAAAGGTCAAACAGTAATGGGATTTGACCCAGCATATAGAACAGGCTGCAAAATTGCTGTAATAGATGAAACAGGAAAGGTTTTAGACACTGCAACAATCTATCCAACAGCTCCACAAAATGATGTAGAAAATAGCAAAAAAACTTTGTTAGACTTAATTAAAAAAGACAATATAAATATAATTGCAATAGGAAATGGAACAGCATCAAGAGAATCAGAACAATTTGTTTCTGATGTTATAAAAGAAGCAAGTAAAGATGTAAATTATGCGATAGTTAGCGAAGCAGGAGCTTCTGTATATTCTGCATCAAAACTTGCAACAGAAGAATATCCAGATATAAATGTATCTATAAGAGGAGCAATATCAATAGCAAGAAGACTTCAAGATCCACTTGCAGAATTAGTAAAAATAGATCCAAAATCAATTGGAGTAGGGCAATATCAACATGATGTTAACCAAAAAAGACTTTCAGAAAGCTTAAGCGGAGTGGTAGAAGATAGCGTAAATAGTGTAGGTGTAGATGTAAACACAGCAACTTCATCACTTTTAACATATGTATCTGGGCTAAACAATTCAATTAGTAAAAATATAGTTAAATATAGAGATGAAAATGGAAAATTTAAAAATAGAAAAGAGTTATTAAAAGTAGCAAAACTAGGAAAATCAGCGTATGAGCAATGTGCAGGATTTATTAGAATATATGATGGAGATAATCCATTAGAGGTAACTGCAGTTCATCCAGAAAGTTATGAAATTGCAGAGAATTTATTAAAAGAAATTGATTGCAAAAAACAAGACCTACGAGATAAAGAAGGACTAAAAACAATAAAGGAAAAATTAGCAAATATTAATATAAAAGAAACAAGCAAAAAATTAAATACAAGTGAAATAACTTTAAAAGATATAATAGAAGAATTATCAAAACCAGGAAGAGATCCTAGAGAGGACATGCCAAAACAAATATTAAGATCAGATGTTTTAAAATTTGAAGACCTAAAAGAAGGAATGGTATTAAACGGAACAGTAAGAAATGTAATAGACTTTGGAGCATTTGTGGATATAGGAGTAAAACATGATGGATTAGTTCACATATCAGAAATGAGCAATAACTATGTAAAAAATCCATCAGAAATAGTATCAGTAGGAGATATAGTTAAAGTAAAAGTAATTGGAATAGATAATGAAAAACAAAAAGTAAAATTGAGCATGAAAGTTTAGAAAAAAAAGCCAATAGGGACGGGGAATTTTGGCACAAACAAAAAGATTGCCAAAATTCTTCATCCTCTATTAATGCTTAATCTTCAGGCTTTTCGATAACTATGTATGAACCTTTCATATAAATATTTACCTCATCTTTTTCTTCCATACCAAGTTTATTTCTAAAGTCAACTGGTAAAACTATTCTTCCGAAGTTCATCAATTTTTCTTGTTACAATTCTTTCTTGCATAAAAATCCCCTTTCAAAACTAAGTATTTTAAAAATTAAATATTATGAATAAATACATAAATAGTACACATACTATGAATAAAAATCACATAATAATAAATTTTAATACATAAATTAAAGAAATACAAGCATTTTTATATGAATTTTATTCACTTTTTACTAAAAGGACAAAATGATATACTTTGTCTATCAGTATAAAACGAGTATGAAAGTAGGGAGAAGTTTGTCTGGAATAAAGAATAAGGATATATTAAAATGTATAGGCACAAAAGTTCAAGAAGCAAGAAGAAATAAAAATTATACCCAAGAATTTGTGGCAGAGAAAGTAGACAGGTCTATAGATACAGTAAGAGGAATCGAAAACGGAAGAATAGTGGGAAGTATGGAAACATTAATTAATATATGTAATGTTTTAGAAGTTACATTAGATTATGTTTTTTATGATCTATTAGAAAGTAAAGATGAGATACTAAATAAAGAATTATACAAAAGTTTTGAAGAGTTGTCATTAGAGGATAAGCAAATAGTAAATACTTTAATTGAACAAATTAGAAAAAAAGGGAGAGTGGATTAAATCCATTCTCCATATTTTTTGATATATATCTTTTTTGCCAATATTGCAAAAACACAATAAAGAAAAGTAACTGGTAAAATTACATCTAAGTATTGTAATGTAACAGGAACAAGTCCAATTGCACTTCCTAGAATTGTATAAGGAACTAAGATACCAACAATACTTAATAAAATTGATGAAATGTAAACAGCTTTGTTTGCATTACTTTGTATAAATGGAGCTTTAGAAGTTCTTATAATGTGCATTCCAACAAGGTTAGATACAATACTGTAACTAAACCAAACTGTTTGAACAACAGCTGCTTCTCTTATTCCAAAGATATACCAAAGAGAAGCAAATACTAGCATATCAAAAATTGAACTAAGTGGTCCCATAAACAGCATAAAATGTTTTAAACTTTTAATATCTAACTTCTTAGGATTCTGCAAATACTCGTCATCTACGTTATCAAAAGGAAGTGTCATTTGACCAAAGTCATAAAGCAAACTTTCCACAAGCAATTGAATAGGTGTTTCTGGTAAAAATGGAAGCAAGACACTTGCAATTATAACAGAAACAACTTCACCAAAGTTAAAGCTTACAGCCATTTTAATATATTTCATAAGGTTTCCAAATGTACGTCTTCCGTTCCATTACGCCATCTAATAAAACGTTTAAGTCTTTTTCAAGCAAAATAATATCAGCAGTTTCTTTTGCAATGTCGACAGCTGTATCAACAGATACGCCAACATCTGAGTTTGTAAGAGAAGGGGCATCATTAATACCATCACCCATATAACCTACAACATTACCAGATTCTTTTAAAAGTCTTACTATTCTAGCCTTTTGAATAGGAGATAGTTTAACAAAAACATTTGACTTCTTTAATAATCTTAAAACACCAACATCGGCTAATTTATCAATTTGAGCACCCGTAACAATTTTTTTAGTGCTTATATTAACTTTTTTGCAAATACATTTAGTAACAGCTGCATTATCGCCAGTTAAAACAATAACTCTAATTCCAGCAGTGTTTAATTTTTCAATAGCAAGTTTTGCACTTTCTTTTGGAGGATCTAAAAATCCAATAAATCCAACAAGAGACATTTGAGATTCATCTTTAACACTAAATGTTTCTATATCATTTATATTTTTCTTTTGGCAAACAGCAACAACTCTTAAGCCTTCTTCATTTAAATCGTTTGCAATTTTCCTAATATTATCTTTAATTTCTTTTGTAATAGGTATAACTTCATGTTCATAATCAATTGTGCTACAAATACTTAAAATCTCTTCAACGGCACCTTTTGTAATTAAATATTTTTGATTATCATTTTCTACAACAACAGAAAGTCTTCTTCTACTAAAATCAAAAGGTATTTCATCAATTTTTTTAAACTCAGTTACTAAACTGCTTAAATCACTTTTTAAAGCTCTATGTATTACAGCTTCATCAATACTTCCCTTTAAACCAGTTTGAAAATATGAGTTTAAAAATGCATGCTTTAAGACTCTTATATTTTCATTTCCATATACATCTAAGTATTTTTCTAATACAATCTTATCTTCTGTTAAAGTTCCTGTTTTATCAGTACATAAAATGTTCATTGCACCAAAATTCTGTATAGAATCTAATTTTTTTACAATAGTCTTTTTCTTAGACATTCTTACAGCACCTTTTGAAAGACAAGAAGATAAGATAACTGGAAGTAGAAGCGGAGTAATTGTAATTGCAATAGCTACCGCAAAAGTAAATGCAAGTACAGTATTATGCTTTTGATAATTAACAAGGAATACCAATGGAATTAAAACAAGCATAAATTTAATCAATAATTTACTAATACTTTCAATTCCTTTTTGAAAATTTGTTTTAGGCTTACCTAAAGATAAAGTGTGCGCTACTTTTCCAAAATAAGTTGAATCACCAGATTTTATTACAATTCCTTTTGCACTACCACTTATAACATTTGTACCCATAAAACAAATAGTATCCAAATCAGTAATACTATCAATATCATCAATTGATTCTAGTTCTGTTTCTGTAAGCTTTCTTACTGCATCAGATTCACCAGTAATAGAAGATTGACCTACATATAAATCTTTTGATTCAATAATACGCAAATCAGCAGGAATCATATCACCAGCAGAAAGAATTACCATATCACCAACAGTAACTTCTTTTAAAGGAATAGTAATCTTTTTGCCGTTCCTTATAACTGTACTAGTAGTTTCTACAAGCTCTTTTAGTTTTTCTGCTGCTTTATTAGAACGAAATACCTCTATAAATTCCAATAAAGTACTTACTATTATTAAAAGAGCAATTACTATAATATTTGCAGGACTAGGATTTTCTGGAAGAATAATATCTGTATAAACAAGGATAAAAGTAATCCCAAGTAGGATACTATTAAAAGGACTAAATAAGCTAGCAAAAAAATAATTGTACCATTTTTTTTGCTTTGCTTGCTTTATTTGATTTGGCCCTAAATTCTTAAGACGTTCCATTGCAGTTTTTGAACTAAGACCTTTATCTGATACACCGTGAGCTTTTTTAAAATCTTCTGAAGAAGAAACGCAATCATTGCCATACAATGCTTTAACGTCAACATCATCTTTTTTTACATTTGCCATAAAATTACCTTCTTTCGTATATATAAAAAGTATATCACTAAATTAAAAAAAATAAACAATAATATAGAAAAAAATGGTATTGTTTTAAAAAAAATTACATGATAAAATACAGTAGAATAAATAATAGTAGAAAGGAAAGAAAAATATGGCTTTTATGGGTAGGGGAGATATGCCATCTATAGGTGATGATAACACATCAAATTGTCACCATGGCGGTCCATTTTTATATAATAGATTTTATTACTATATTCCATTAGACAACACGTATGTAATAATGGAATTAATAGCTACATTTATTATATTAATAGTTGGAGCAATAACATTTTTGCTAACTTATAAATCTACAATTATTGACCCAATAGAAAATATAAAGAAAGTATTTATAAATGCGCATCTAATAGTAATAGCAATTTTTTTAGCAATAACTTTAGTAGTTAATTTATTTTCAAAAAAAGAATCAGAACTAATAAGCCGACTAATATTAACAGCCATAACCTCTATAGTAATAATGATATTTTTTGTTGGGACTAAATTTTATTTAGATAAAACATATACAAAAACTGAATTTGAAAAAATTTATACAGAACAAAATGCTAATAAAATAGATAGTAAAAAAACTAAAGTAGGTATAGGACTAACAGGAGTAAATATAAAAACAGAAAAAGAATACTATGTTGACGAATGTGTAAAGTTATATAATATATTTAAAACAAAAAGTTATGGAACACTAGGGTTACACCTTTTACTTAACCTATTATTAATTTATCAAATATTAAAGGTTGAAAAAATCCAAAATAGAAAAGAAAGACTAGATAAGAACGACATAATATTAAATGATGAAGAACAAAATGTTAAATATTAAAAATATAGGAGATAAAAAATGACTGATGAAGAGAGGGAGTTTGCAAGAAAAGTTAATATAGATAAGGCAAATAATAAAACAGGTATAGCAATACTATTAATAGTTTTAAGCATGTTGACTTATATAGTACCACTTGTATTTGGTGAATTTGATTTTGGAATAATTTTTGAAGGAATATCGTTAATATTTCTCTTAATAGCAAAAATGTATATGTCAGAATACAATGAGGTTTCTTCAAAAAAATACATTGTTTGCTCACTTGTAGCAATAGGGTGGATTCTAATATATGATGCTATATGTTTGATTTCATATATAAATGATGCTGTTGACTTAGCATTCTTGGGGTATGATTACTTTTTTGGAGAAATATTTACAATACTGTACATAATAAGGTTGTTTGCAATTAACAAAAACCTATCTAAAGCTGATAACCCAATAAAATATAAAGAAAGCACAGATTGGTTCTATGAAAGAGATGAAAAAGAAAAATAAATAAAATATAAAAATGCACCACAAATGTTAGATAAAAGTTTAATATTTGAAGGTGTATTTTTTGTTGAAAAAGTGTGGCAAAGCCACTTTTCTTTTTGCAATTGATTTCTAAAATTGATTGACAAATAAAAATCTAACGCATATAATGAATATATGAACAACTATTCATATAAAGAAAGGGGAAAATATGGAAGAAGATTTAAAATGTACAGTAAAACATCCAGATATAATTGAAAAAGTAAAGAAAACAATGCCAGATGAAGAAACACTATTTGATATAGCTGAACTGTTCAAAGTTTTTGGAGATTCAACAAGAATGAAAATAATATGTTGCTTATTTGAGCACGAAATGTGTGTATGTGATATTGCAGAATTAATTAATAGTACACAATCAGCAGTATCTCATCAATTAAGAGTTTTAAAACAAGCAAAACTTGTAAAATTCAGAAAAGATGGTAAAACTGTATATTATTCACTTTCTGATGAACATGTTGAAATGATATTTAATATGGCATTAGAACATATTAAAGAAATGTAATATGGGGGAAGAGAAAAATGAGCAAATGTGAACAATGTGATGCTCGTGAATGTAATCATGAACATAAAGATAAAGAAGAAAATTTAAAGGCGGAAGTAGTAAAACTTGTTATTGCACTTATAATATTTGCAACTGCATTTTTTAAGGTAGTGCCTGGAAAAATTGCAACATGGCTATTTGTAGCTGCATATATATTATCTGGTTATGAGGTTTTATTAAAATCAATAAAAAATATTTTTAGAGGAGAAGTATTTGACGAAAACTTTCTAATGTCAATTGCAACACTTGGAGCTTTTGCTATAAGCAAACCAGGAGAAGCTGCTGCAGTTATGATATTTTATAATGTTGGAGAACTATTTGAAGATTATGCAGTAGGAAAATCTAAAAAATCAATTATTCAACTAATGAATATAAAACCTAAAATTGCAAATTTGAAAAAAGGTAACAAAATAAAAGTAGTAGAACCAGAAGAATTAAAAGTAGGAGATATAATTATAGTTAAAGCAGGGGAGAAAATTCCAGTAGATGGAGTTATAGTAAATGGAGAGACTACAATAAATACATCTGCACTAACAGGAGAATCTGTTCCAAGAAAAGTTAAAGTAGATGATGAAGTTTTAGCAGGATGTATTAATGAATCAGATGTAATAGAAGTAAAAGTTACAAAAGAGTTTAAAGACACAGCAATTAATGAGATTATAGAATTAGTTAAAAACTCAAACAAAGCAAAATCTAAAACAGAATTATTTATAACAAGATTTGCAAAAGTGTATACACCAATAGTTGTTGTACTTGCACTAATACTTGCATTTATTCCACCGATATTTGTAGGATTTCAAAATTTAGGAGAATGGGTAAAAAGAGCATTAGTATTTTTAGTAACATCATGTCCATGTGCTATTGTACTATCAGTTCCATTAGGCTATTTTGCAGGTATTGGAAAAGCAGGTAAAGAAGGCGTTTTAATAAAAGGTTCAAATTATTTAGATGTCCTTACAAAAGCAAATACAATGGTATTAGATAAAACAGGAACAATTACAAAAGGAAATTTTGAAGTTTCTAAAATAGTATTAGCAGAAGAAATTGGAGAAGAAGAGCTATTGGAAATTGCAGCAGTAGCAGAAAGTATGTCAAACCACCCAATAGCAAAAAGTATAATAAGCAAAGTAAACAAAAAAATTAGTCAAGAAGAAATTGAAGAATATAAAGAAATTGCTGGAATGGGAATAAAAGCTAAATATCATGGAGACGAAATTGTTGCTGGAAATGCAAAATTGCTAGAAAAGGAAGAAATAAAATATTATCCATGCAATGAAATTGGAGCAATAGTATATGTTGCAAAAAATAAAAAATATTTAGGAGCAATAGTAATTTCTGACACAGTTAAACCAGATAGTAAAGAAGCGATAGAAGGATTTAAAAAGAATGGAATAAATAAAATTTGTATGTTAACAGGTGACAACAAAGAAATTGCAGAGAATATAGCAAAACAAGTTGGCATAGAAGAAGTACATTACAATTTATTACCAGGAGAGAAAGTAAAGGAATTACAGAAAATTAAAAATGAACAAAATGTTGTAATTGCAATTGGAGATGGAATAAATGATTCACCAGTACTTGCAGAAGCAGATATAGGAGCATCAATGGGGCTAAACGGTCAAGACTTAGCAATAGAAACATCAGATATTGTAATAATGGATGGAAAATTATCAAGCTTTAACAAAGCCATAAATGTATCAAAAAGAACTAAAAAGATAATAATACAAAACATATATTTTGCATTAGGAATAAAAGCAATAGTATTAGTACTTGGAGCATTTGGAATATCAACAATGTGGGAAGCAGTATTTGCAGACGTAGGAGTAACATTTATAACAGTTCTAAATTCATTAAGAATATTTAAAAAATAGAAATTTAGTCCAGCAAATCCCAATTTATCTCATAAAACAATAGAGGCGCTACTTAATGCGCCCCTTACATTTTTTATCTAATATCTTCTTTTGGAGTTATATTTTCTTCTAACAGTTCTGGCTTTTTCATATATCTATTAAATTGTTTTAAAGCATTTGCATAATAATATCCATCACAAATTCTTTCATCAGCAACCCATTTAATAGAAATAGTTTTTTTCTCAACTATATTATCATCTTCACAAATATAGCTTTTTTGTTTTTTGCCCATAGCTAAGAATAATCCAGTTGTTCCAAAATCATATATATGATGATAAATTGCATCTATTCCTAAAGAACCAACATTTGTTAAAAATGCACTAGTATGGAATGGACTAGCCTTAATTACTGCTTTTGGCATCATACCATGTTTATCTAAAAACATTAAAGTATTAACAAGAAATTTCATAAGCCAATTTGGTACAAGCCATAAAAATTTAGCAAGTTTATCTGTGCTATTTTCAGCAGATAAATCTTTGTTTTTTGCAATTTCAGTTTCTAATTTTTCTTTTACTTCAAAAATGTTTTCAGTCCCTGTAAAAGGAAGTTTAATAGTTGTTTCTTCTATTTCTTCAGACATTTTCTTTTTTATTGCAAGTGAAATATATATTCCTTTTCTTGCATAAGTTCTGCCATCCATAACAAATCTATTTAAACAAGGCCTTTCTGCTAAAAGTCTGACTAATGCAGAATATATTATAGTCATATAAGATATTTGAATACCTTCTTCATCTTTTTTATCAATATATGCATCTAAAGTGTCAAGAGGTAACTCTTGAGTGTAATATACATGAGAATCACTTCTCGTTTTCATAACATGTGGTATTACTCTAAAAAACGGCCCCAAAGTCCTAATTTTTCTACCATCTGATCTAAATCCAAACATAATCCATCTCCCTCATAAAAAACATTATATAATAAAACTATGGCATTTTGCAAGAAAAATGTCAAAAATTAATACATTGGAAAAAAATAAATACCCATAAATAAACACTTTTTTAATACTATTTTAATATCTTTATAGTAAAATCTTGACAAATATTTATGTGTTTAATACAATATTTTAGCTAGGGAAACACAGCTTTGAGCTGATTATATATACATATACAAAAAGGAGGAACAGATGTTAAAAATATTAAAAAACTTAAAAAAATCATGGCTATCTGTGGTGTTTATAGTAGTACTTTTATGCTTGCAAGCATGGACAGATTTAACACTTCCAGACTACACATCTAAAATAGTAAATACAGGGATTCAAGCAGGTGGTATTGAATATGTTGCACCAGAGGTAATTAGAAAGTCACAAATGGATAACTTGTTAATATTTACAGACAAAGATGAAGAAATATTAAGTAATTATACTTTAATATCTAAAAACAATTTATCTCAAGAGGAGTATAATAAGTTACAAAAAGATTATCCAGAACTAGAAAATCAGGATTTATATAAAATAAATAAACTTAATAAAGAACAAAAAGAAAAATTGGATGAGTTAATTACAAAACCATTTATGACATTATACTTTATACAAAATGAAGAAATGGCAAATGGAATGAAAGAACAAATGCTTTTAAATATGCCAGAAGAACAAAAGCAGGTAATGGCACAAATGCCACTAATAGACCTAATAAAAAATATGCCAAATGAACAAAAAGAAAGTTTTATTACAGAAATAAATAAACAAATAGACGAAAAACTAGGAACAATGGTAGATCAAGCAGCTGTTCAAGCAACTAAAAAAGAGTATACAGAAATAGGAGTAAATACAGATAATATACAAAATAGATACATAGTTTTAACAGGACTTCAAATGATTGGTATAGCATTAATTAGTATGATAGCAGCAGTAATAATAATGCTATTATCATCAAGAGTTGCAGCTACACTCGGAAGAATTTTAAGAGATAAAGTGTTTAAAAAAGTATTGCAATTTACAAGAAAAGAATTTAATGAATTTTCAACAGCTTCATTAATTACACGTAGCACAAATGATATTCAACAAATTCAAATGTTGCTTACAATGCTTTTTAGAACAGTAGTATATGCACCAATTATTGGTATTGGTGGATTTACAAGAGTTTTGGCTCGTAGCAATAATTCTATGGCATGGATAATAGGAGTTGCAATAGGAGCGATACTATTTATTATTCTAACTTTATTTATAGTAGCAATGCCAAAATTCAAAAAGTTACAAGATTTAATAGATAAATTGAATTTAGTTTCTAGAGAAATCTTAACAGGACTTCCAGTAATAAGAGCATTCAACACAGAAAAAAGAGAAGAAAAAAGATTTGATGATGCTAACAAAGACTATATGAAAGCAAATATATTTGTAAACAGGGCAATGAGTATAATGATGCCTGCATTAATGTTTGTTATGAATGCAATTATGCTTTTAATTATATGGGTAGGAGGACACAAAGTAGATGAAGGAATAATGCAAGTAGGAGACATGATGGCATTTATCCAATATACAATGCAAATTGTAATATCTTTCTTATTCATATCTATGATATCAATAATGCTACCAAGAGCTTCTGTTTCTGCAAAACGTATTAATGATGTATTAGAAACAGAACCTTCAATAGAAGATAAAACAGAAACAAAAGAATTTGTAGAAGGTAAAAAAGGATATGTAGAATTTAAAGATGTATCATTTAGATATCCAGATGCAGATACAGAAATACTAGAAGATATAAACTTTGTAGCAAAACCAGGAGAAACAACAGCATTAATTGGAAGCACGGGGAGCGGAAAATCTACAGTTGTAAACCTAATACCTCGTTTTTATGATGTAACAGGTGGAGAACTACTAATAGATGGAGTTAATATAAAAGACGTACCTCAAAAAGAATTAAGAAAAAGAATAGGATTTGTACCACAAAAAGGAATGCTTTTCTCTGGAACAATAGAATCAAACATAAAATATGGAAACCCAGATATGTCTGATGAGCAAATGGTAAAAGCAGCAGAAATTGCACAAGCAACAGAATTTATAGAAGCAAAGGAAAAGAAATATAAATCAGAAATTGCCCAAGGTGGAAACAACGTATCTGGTGGACAAAAACAGCGTTTATCAATAGCAAGAGCAATAGCAATAGACCCAGAAATTATAGTATTTGATGATAGTTTTTCAGCATTAGACTTTAAAACAGACAGCAAATTACGAGAAGAACTTGCAAAACAAACAGCTGGTAAAACAGTAATTATAGTTGCACAAAGAATTAGTACAATTCTAAATGCAGACCAAATAATAGTACTAGAGGAAGGAAAAATTGTAGGAAAAGGTACTCACAAAGAGCTTATGAAAGGCTGCGAGCAATATAAGGAAATTGCAATGTCACAATTATCTAAAGAAGAACTAGAAGATGCAGGAGGTGATAGATAATGCCAGGACCAATGGGAGGACCAGGAAGACCGGGGATGAATACCCAAGCAAAAGCAAAGAATTTTAAAGCAACAACTAAAAAATTAATAAACAACTATTTATCAAAATATAAACTAGCAATAACAATAGTAATAATTTTTGCAATAGGAAGTACAATATTTTCAATAGTTGGACCTAAAATATTAGGAAATGCAACAACAGAAATCTTTAACGGAATAATTAGTAAATTATCTGGTGGAAGCGGAATTGATTATTCAAAGATTTTAAAAATTTTATTAACACTTTTGGGGCTATATGTAATAAGTGCATTATTTTCACTAATACAAGGATTTACAATGACATCTGTTGCACAAAAGCTAACATATAAAATAAGAAATGATATAGCACAAAAAATAAATAAACTTCCAATGAAATACTTTGATAAAAAAACAAACGGAGAGGTGTTATCTGTAATAACAAATGATATAGATACACTTTCTCAAAACCTTAACCAAAGTATTACACAAATAATTACATCAACATGTACAATAATAGGAATAATTGTAATGATGTTATCTATTAGTGTAACAATGACAATAGCATCATTAATAATATTGCCTATATCAGCAGTTATAGTAAAGAAAATTGTAACAAAATCACAAAAATATTTCCAAAAGCAACAAGCATATTTAGGACATGTAAATGGCCAGGTAGAAGAAGTTTATGGAGGACATACAATTGTAAAAGCATTTAATGGGGAACAACAAGAAATAGAGAAATTTGAAAAAGCAAACAAGGAACTGTATTCATCTGGATGGAAATCACAATTTTTATCTGGACTAATGCATCCAGTAATGAACTTTATCGGAAATGTTGGATATGTTGTAGTAGCAGTTTTAGGTGGATATCTAGCAGTTCAAGGGAAAATTACAGTTGGTAACATACAAAGTTTTATACAATATAACAAGCAATTTACACAACCAATAATGCAAATTGCACAAGTATCTGGAATGCTACAATCTATGGTTGCAGCAGCAGAAAGAGTATTTGAATTTTTAGAAGAACAAGAAGAAGTAGAAGAAAGCGATAAAGGAATAGATACAAATAAGCTAAAAGGAAATGTAGAATTCAAAAACGTTAAATTTGGTTATGACGAAGATAAAATAATAATAAAAGACTTTAACGCAGACGTTAAAGAAGGACAAAAAATTGCAATAGTTGGACCAACTGGAGCAGGCAAAACAACAATGGTAAAACTACTTATGAGGTTCTATGATGTAAATAGTGGAGAAATTTTAGTAGATGGTCATAATATAAAAGACTTTAAACGTGGAGATTTAAGAAAAATGTTTGGAATGGTACTTCAAGATACATGGCTATTTGGAGGAACCGTTAAAGAAAATATTAAATATGGAAAACCAGAGGCAAGTGACAGTGAAGTTATAGAAGCTGCAAAAGCAGCACATGTGCATCACTTTATAAAGACACTTCCAAACGGATATAATTCTGTATTAAATGAAGAATCAAGCAATGTATCAGCAGGACAAAAACAATTACTAACAATTGCAAGAGTAATACTTGCAGATCCAAAAATACTAATATTAGATGAAGCAACAAGTTCAATAGATACAAGAACAGAAATACAAATACAATCAGCGATGGATAATTTAATGAAAGGAAGAACAAGCTTTATAATTGCACACAGACTTTCAACAATAAAAAATGCAGACTTAATATTAGTAATGAATCATGGAGATATAGTAGAACAGGGAACACATGAAGAACTACTTGCAAAGAATGGATTCTATGCAGATTTATATAATAGTCAATTCGATGAAGATGAAGCAGTGTGAAATAGTAAAAACAACAAGGTTAACAAAAGAAGAAATAGAGAATTATAATTATTGACAATACTATTTTAAAATGTTAAAATGGTTACAAGTTAATTTAGTTATGTTTTAAAAGGAATCCCAGTAGAATTTTATAGTGACTAACAGAGAGGTAATGGTTGGTGAAAATTACTAGAATATAAAATTTGAATTACAATTCTTATAGTAACTAGCGTGTAGCTACGAATAAGCGTTAATTGAGGCAATATAAAATATTGCGAATAAAGGTGGTACCACGGAATTTAAACCAATTCGTCCTTTAACTAGGATGAATTGGTTTTTGATTTGTATAGGTAATGCCATTGATAACCCATTGATTAAGAAAGGATGATATTATGAATTTATACGAAGATTTAAAATGGAGAGGATTAATTCAAGATATTAGTGATGAAGAGCTAATTAATAAACTAAACAATGAGAAATTAACATTTTACATTGGAACAGACCCAACAGCAGATAGCATGCATATTGGTCATTATTCATCATTTCTAATTTCAAAAAGACTTGCAAAATATGGTCATAAACCTATTTTATTAGTAGGTGGAGCAACAGGATTAATTGGAGATCCAAAACCTACAGCAGAAAGACCTATGATTACAAAAGAAGCAGTTGAACATAATATTAAAGGACTAACAAAACAAGCAAAAGAAATATTTGGATTTGAAGTTGTAAATAACTATGACTGGACAAAAGACATAAATGTTATAGATTTCTTAAGAGATTATGGAAAATACTTTAATGTTGGATATATGCTAGCAAAAGATAAAGTAAGATCAAGAATGGAAACAGGTATTACTTATGCAGAATTTTCATACATGATATTACAAGCACTAGATTTCTTACATCTATACGAAACAAAGAATTGTGTTCTTCAAGTTGCTGGCTCAGATCAATGGGGAAACATAACAGCAGGAATAGAATTAATTAGAAAGAAAACAGATAAAACAGCTTATGGAATGGTAATGCCATTAGTTACAGATTCAAATGGAGTTAAATTTGGAAAAACAGAAGGAAATGCACTATGGCTAGATAAAAATAAAACATCAAGTTATGAATTATATCAATATCTAGTAAATCTTGAGGATTCAATGATCATTAGTTACTTAAAGAAATTAACATTCCTAAGTAGAGAGGAAATAGAAGAGATAGAAGCAAAACATAATGAGCATCCAGAACTAAGAGAAGCACACAAAATACTTGCAAGAGAAATAATAACAGATTTACATGGAAAAGAAGAATACGAGAAGGCCGTAAGAATTAGTGAAGCTTTATTTAAAGGTAATTTTAATGATTTATCAAACGAAGAATTAGGAGAAGCTTTTAAAGGAAATGAAGTAAAAGAAATAGAACTTAACAAAAACATATTAGATGTATTAGTAGAAATGAATGTTGCAACAAGTAAAAGACAAGCAAGAGAATTTATTTCTGGAAACAGCATAGAAATAAAAGGAGAAAAGGTAAAAGAATTAGACAAAACAATAACAGAGCAAGACCTTATAAACAATACATTTTTAATTATAAAAAGAGGAAAGAAAAACTATTATATAGCAAAAAAAATCTAATGATTATCCCAAAATGGTGAAAAAGGGGACAGACCCCTTTTTCACCATTTTTTAAAAGAAAACATGTTGCAAATCCTAGTAAAATGGTAGTATAATAAATTCAATGGAGGAGATTAAATGAAAATATCAACAAAGGGAAGGTATGCCCTAAGAGTAATGATAGACCTAGCAGTTAATGACAAAGGAGACTATGTTTCTTTAAAAGACATTTCAAATAGGCAAGAAGTTTCATTAAAATATCTTGAACAGATAATGGCAATGCTAAATAAGGCTGGTTATGTAAAAGCTACTAGAGGAAATAATGGAGGATATAGGCTAGCAAAATCACCAGAAGAATATAAAGTTGGAGATATATTAAGAAAAACAGAGGGAGATCTTGCACCAATAGCATGTGTTAATGGAGAAGAATGTGGCAAAAGAGAAAATTGCAAAACATTCAAATTTTGGCAGGGATTAGACAATGTAATTAATGAGTATGTAGACAGCAAAACCTTGGCAGACTTAATAAAATAGAATAAATCATATTGACTTAGTAGGAATTAGATGATATAATTCCTACTATATTAGTATGAAAACAAAAAGGAGAAATTATAATGGACAATCTATTACAAATAAAAGATTTATATGCAAATGCAGGAAATAAGCAAATATTAAAAGGACTAAACTTAACAATAAACAAAGGAGAAATACATGTAATAATGGGGCCAAATGGAGCAGGAAAATCAACTCTTGCAAACTGCATATTTAATAATCCAGAATATATAAAAACAAGTGGAGAAATAGATTTTGAAGGAGAAAATATAAATAGTTTATCTACAGACAAAATTGCTAAAAAAGGAATTTTTATGTCTTTTCAATCACCTGTTGAAATACCTGGAATTTCTTGTGCAAACTTTTTAAAAACAGCAAAAAATAAAGTTCAAGATAAACCAGTAAAGATATTTGAATTTAAAAATACTCTACAAAAATATGTAGAAGAATTAAATATGAATCCAAAATTAGTAGATAGGAACTTAAATGTAGGCTTTTCTGGAGGAGAAAAAAAGAAAAACGAAATATTGCAAATGCTTGTATTAAATCCAAAGCTTAGCATATTGGATGAAACAGATTCAGGGCTAGATGTAGATGCTGTAAGAACAGTGTCAAAAGGAATAGAAATGTATAAAACAAACGAAAATGCAGTTCTAATTATTACACACAATATGCGTATTTTAGAGAACCTAAAAGTAGATTTTGTACATGTTTTGGTGGATGGAAAAATAGTAAAAACAGGTAATGCAGACCTTGCAAAAGAAATTGAAGAAAATGGATATGAAAAGTACAAGAATTTAGAGGTGTAGTATGGCAAGAACTAATATAGAAGATATTGATAGAAATATTTATGACATAAAAAATAAAGATAATTACGAATTTAAAATGCAAAAAGGCTTAAACAAAGAAATTGTAGAAGAGATTTCAAAAAAGAAAAATGAGCCAGAATGGATGAGAGATATAAGGCTAAAAGCATTAGAAACATACAACCAATTAGAACTACCAACATGGGGACCAGACTTGTCAGAACTAAAAATGGATGAGATAGCAACATATGTTAAGCCAAAAACAAACTTAAATTCAAATTGGGATGATGTTCCAGAAGACATTAGAAATACATTTGATAAACTAGGAATTCCAGAAGCAGAAAAGAAATCACTAGCAGGCGTTGGGGCTCAATATGATTCGGAAGTTGTATATCATAGTATAAAGGAAGACTTAAAAAAGCAAGGAGTTATTTATACAGATATGGAAACAGCTGTAAGAGAATATCCTGATTTAGTAAAAGAACATTTTATGAAATGTGTTCCAATAAATGACCACAAATTTGTTGCTTTACATGCTGCAGTTTGGTCAGGAGGATCATTTGTATATGTTCCTAAAAATGTAAAACTTGACATACCATTGCAATCATATTTTAGATTAAATTCACCGGAATCAGGACAATTTGAACACACTCTAATTATTGTAGAAGAGGGGGCTAGCCTTCACTTTATAGAAGGATGTTCAGCACCAAAATATAACAAAGTAAATCTTCATGCAGGATGTGTTGAGCTATATGTAAAAGACAATGCATATTTAAGATATTCTACAATAGAAAACTGGTCAAAAAATATGATGAACTTAAACACTAAAAAAGCAATTGTTGGTAAAAATGCAGAAGTTGACTGGGTAACAGGTTCGTTCGGGTCTAAAATATCTATGTTATATCCAATGAGCATTTTAAATGGAGAAGGTGCTAAAACAGAGTATACAGGTATAACATTTGCAGGTAAAGGACAGAACTTGGATACAGGTTTTAAGGTAGTGCATAATGCAAAAAACACATCATCTGTTGTAAATTCAAAATCTATATCTAAAGATGGAGGAAGTTGTACTTATAGAGCTCTTGTAAAAATAGGAAAAGAAGCCCAAAAGTCTAAATGTACAGTATCGTGCGAATCTTTAATGCTAGACAACATTTCTAGATCAGATACAATTCCAGTAAATGATATAAGAACAGATGACATTGAATTTTCTCATGAAGCTAAAATAGGAAAAATAAGTGATAAAGAAATATTTTATCTAATGAGTAGAGGATTATCAGAAGAAGATGCAAAAGCAATGATAGTAAGAGGATTTGCTTATCCAATCTCAAAAGAATTACCAGTAGAATATGCAGTAGAAATGAATAATTTAATTAATCTAGAGCTAGAAGGAGCAATTGGATAAAAAGAAAGGATTAAAAATATGGAAACATTAAAACTAAACAATACACCAGTAAGAACTTCCAGAAATTTTGGAATTAATAATATTGAATTAAAAGATATAGAACTTCCAGAAAACTTAAAAGAGTTTAAAAATGTAGAAATTTTAAATGAAGGTTGTATTCTAGAAAAAAGTGTATCAAATAAAAAGCTAGTGTATGGAAATGGCAAAATATTAGAAGAGAATATATTAAAGAATGCAAATAGTAGTTTGAAAATTATTTCAAATAGCAAAAATTCGAATATAAAAATAAAATATAACTTTGATGATGAAAACCTAGAATTAATAGATAACATAGAAATAATTGCAAATAGTAATGTGAATATAGTTATAGAATACAGATCAAAGACAAAAGAAAAATGCTTTCATAATGGGATAATACGAGTTATTGCAAATGAAAATGCAAAAGCAAATATAACACTTATAAACATATTAAATGGAGAGTCAAATAATTTTTATTCAATAGAAAATGAAATAAATAATAAAGCAGAAGTAAATTATACAATAATTGATATAGGTGCAAAAAATAGTATTTCTAATTACTATGCGAATATGCTAGGAAGCTCAAGCAAAAACAATTTAAAAACAATTTATTTAGGAACAAAAAATGAAGTAAAAGACATAAACTACATTGCAGAAATTAGAGGAGAAAATTCTAATGTAGATATAGATGTTCAAGGCGCATTAAAAGATAAAAGTAAGAAACATTTTAAAGGAACAATAGACTTTAAAAAAGGTTGTAAAAAATCAAAGGGAAATGAAAATGAATTTTGTATATTGCTATCAGATAAAGCAAAATCTCTAGCATTACCAATGCTTTTATGCACAGAGGATGATGTAGAAGGAAACCATAGTACAGCATCTGGAAAAGTTGATAATAAAGATTTATTTTATATTATGAGTAGAGGGTTAAGCTATAAAGAAGCAATACGATTAATAGTAAAAGCTAAATTTAATCAGATTATACAAACAATAAAAGATGAAGAATTAAAAGAAGAAATTTTAAATGAAATTGATAGGAGAATTGACTAATGAATTTTAAAGATGAATTTCCAATATTGCAAGAAAGAAAAATAAGTTATTTAGATAGTGGAGCAACAACGCAAAAACCACAATGTGTTATTAATGCAATAGAAAGCTATTATAAAGAATGTAATGCAAATCCACATAGAGGTGCATATAGTTTAAGCATAGAAGCAACAGAAAAGTATGAGAATACAAGAGAGAAAATTGCTAAATTTATAAATGCAAGAAATAGAGAAGAAATTATATTTTCTAAAAACGCAACAGAAAGTTTAAATTTAATAGCATACTCGTATGGATTGGATAACCTAAAAAAAGATGACGAAGTCGTTTTATCAATAATGGAGCATCATTCTAATTTAGTGCCATGGCAATATGTAACAAAAAAGACAAACAGCAAACTTAAATTTATGTATATAAATAAAGATTATGAATTATCAAAAGAAGAAATAGAATCAAAGATTACAGATAAAACTAAAGCGGTTGGAATAACCCATGTTTCTAATGCGCTAGGAACAATAAACAATGTAAAAGAAATTATTAAATATGCACATAAAAAAGGTGCTGTTGTAATAGTAGATGCATCTCAAAGTATTCCACACATGAAGATAGATGTACAAGATTTAGATGCAGATTTCTTAGTGTTTTCTGGACATAAAATGTTTGCACCATTGGGAATAGGAGTATTATATGGGAAAAAAGAATTATTAAATAAAATGACCCCTTTCTTAATGGGCGGAGATATGATAGAATATGTATATGAACAAAACACAACATTTGCACCACTTCCAAACAAATTTGAAGCAGGAACACAAAATGTAGAAGGCGTAATTGGTTTAGGTGCAGCAATAGACTATATAGAAAAAATTGGATATAAAGAAATTCAAAATGTAGAAGAGGCTATTACTAAATATGCAGTAAATGAGCTTTCAAAGCTAGATTTTTTAGAGATATACATTACTCCACATTCAGAAAATCATTCATCTGTTATTTCTTTTAATATAAAAGGAGTACACCCACATGATGTTGCAAGTATTTTAGATTCTAATGGAGTGTGTGTAAGATCAGGAAATCATTGTGCACAACCATTGTTAAGATATTTAGGAATGGATTCTACTTGTAGAGCAAGTTTTTCTATATATAATACAAAAGAAGATGTAGATAATCTTGTAGAAGCATTAAAAAAAGCATATAAAATGTTTGAAAAGTATATAAATAAGGAGTAAAATAGTGGAGAGTTTAGACGAAATATATAATGACCTTATAATGGAACATAGTATGAATTCAAGCAATAAAAAAGAGCTTGATAAATGTGATTATTGCGAAATGGGACACAATCCAAACTGTGGAGATGAAATAAAAATACAAGTTAAACTAAATGGAGATATAATAGAAGATATGGCATTTACAGGACATGGATGTGCAATATCACAAAGCTCTACATCTATTATGATAGATACATTAAGAGGAAAGACAATTATGCAAGCAAAAGAAATTATAAAGACATTTATAAATATGATAAAAAGAGAAACAAAAAGCGAAGAAGAACTAAATAAATTAGAAGATGCAATAGCTTTTAGAAATGTATCAAATATGCCAGCAAGAGTAAAATGTGTTCTTTTGGCATGGCATACAATGGAGGATTTGTTAGAGAAAAATGGAAAATAAGAAAGTTTTACTAGGAATGAGTGGAGGGGTTGACAGTAGTGTGTCAGCTCTACTATTAAAAGAGCAAGGCTATGAAGTAATAGGAACAACTTTGGAATTATTTGCAGGAAGCAGTTGCTGTAATATAAATACATATATAGATGCAAAAAATGTTTGTAATTCTATAGGAATACCACATTTTACATATGACTACAAAGATGAATTTAAAAAACATGTAATTGATGATTTTATAGATTGCTATAAAAATTGCAGAACTCCAAATCCATGCATAGAGTGCAATAAATATATGAAGTTTGGATTTATGTACGAAAAAGCAAAAGAATTAGGATGCAATTATCTTGCAACAGGTCATTATGCAAAAACAGAATATAGTGAAAAATATAAAAGATGGGTTTTAAAGAAATCTAATGCAGGAAAAAAGGATCAAAGTTATGTTTTATGGAATATTCCAAAAGACCTAATAGAACATGTACTATTTCCACTTGCAGATTTTAAAAACAAAGAAGAAATAAGAGAAATTGCAAGAAAAAACAACTTAAAAGTTGCAAACAAACCAGATAGTGAAGATATATGTTTTGTGCCAAATGGAAATTATAAAAAATTCCTAGAAAACAATTCAGATATAAAACCAAAACCAGGTAACATTGTAAGTACAAAAGGAGAGATACTAGGAAAACACAATGGGTTATATAATTACACAATAGGCCAAAGAAAAGGATTAGGAATATCATATAAAGTTCCGTTATATGTAGTTGGATTTAATAAAGAAAAAAATGAAGTAATTGTAGGAGAAGAAAACGAAATATATAGCAAAGAAATGTTAGTAAACAATATAAACTTACTATTAATAGATGAAATAAAAGAAAAAATGCAGGTTCTAGTAAAAACAAGATATTCTGTAAAAGAGGAAAAAGCTACAATAGAAATGATAGATAAAGATTTAATAAAAGTAACATTTGAAAAGCCAACACCAAGAATAACACCAGGACAATCAGCAGTATTTTATATAGATGATATAGTATTAGGTGGAGGAAAAATTGTAAAAGCTTTTTGTAAAGTTCTTGACAACAATTAATGAAATATGGAATAATAATATTATAAAATATTAAGGAGGATGACTATGAAAAAAATAGTAAAACTAAGTTTAATTGCTATACTTTTGGCAGTAGTAGCAATTGCAATTACAGGATGTGGAGCCGAAGAAAAAGACAGAACTTATAATACTCTTGGAAAAACTCTTTTAGGTGACACATATATTTTGGAAATAGAAGGAGATGCTCTAGGTGGAAACGGTAAAAGTGGAACTCTAACAGTTGCAAAAAAAGGAGACAAAATTTTACAAGAAGTAAAATCAGATGATGGGAAAGTAACAATTATATTTAAAGACAATGCAACACATATAGTTATACATGATGAAAAAATGTATATGAAAACAGATGGAAAAGATGAATCTATATTATCAGATGATGAGGCATTTTTATCAAAAGAAGAATTAGAAGCATTAAAAACAGAAGAATATAAAACAGGAAAAGAAAAAATTGATGATAAGGAATACTATTATGAAGAATATTATGCTTTAGGGGATGAAATAACAGAAAGATATTATTTTGATGGAAATGAGCTTAAATATGTAAAATCAATAGACTCAGACGGAGAAGAACAAATAATAAAAGTAGTAAAACTATCTTCAAAAGTTGATGATTCAGTATTTGATATACCAACAGATTATGAACTAATAGAAGAATAAAAATTAAAAGATGGAAATTTACAAATTTCCATCTTTTTTTGTTGAATAAACAAAATCAATATGATAGTATAATGATGAAAAAAATAAAAGGAGGAAATTCTTATGATAGCAATTGGAAGTGACCATGGAGGATTTGAATTAAAAGAAGAAATAAAAAAATATTTAGATGAAAAAGGAATTGAATACAAAGACTTTGGAGCATACTCTAAAGATAGAGTAGATTATCCAATTATAGCAAAACAAGTAGCAAAAGCAGTACAAAATAAAGATGCAGATAGAGGAATATTAATTTGTAGATCAGGTTATGGAATGGCAATGGTAGCAAACAAATTTAAAGGAATAAGAAGCGCACCATGTTTCTGCGAAGAAGCAGCGAAATTCTCAAGGTTGCATAATGATACAAACGTATTAGCACTTGGAGCAGATTATGTAACAGTAGGAGAAGCAATTGCAATTGTAAGAATGTGGATAGGAACAGAATTCGAAGGTGGAAGACATAAAGAAAGATTAGATATGGTTGCAGAAATAGAAAACGAAAATATGAAATAGAACATTTGCAAAGGGCGGACGACTCTGTCCGCCCTTTATGTTTATTAGAAGAAAAAAAGAAAGAGGTTAAGTCATGAAAATAATCTTAGCATCAAATTCTCCAAGAAGAAAAGAACTATTGCGGAGAATTAGTAAAAGAATTTGAAACAATAGCAAGTAATTTTGATGAAAACACAATAAAAGAAGAACAACCAGAGGAGCTAGTAAAAAAGCTAGCAATAAGTAAAGCAAGAGAAGTATTTGAAAAAGTGCACTCAAATTATGAAGAACTAACAGTAATAAGTGGAGATACAGTAGTATATTTTAATGGCAAAATATTAGGAAAACCAAAAAGTGAAGAAGATGCATGTAACATGTTAAAAGAATTACAAAACAATGTAAATTATGTATATTCTGGTTTAGCAGTTATAATAAAAAAAGATGGAAAAGTTATTGAGAAAAATGACTATACAAAAACAGCGGTATATATTAAAAAAATGACAGAAAAAGAAATAAAAGAATATGTTAAAACAGGAGAACCATTAGACAAAGCAGGAAGCTATGCAATACAAGGAATAGGTGGCAAATTTATAGATAAAATAGAAGGCTCATATAACAATGTGGTAGGAATGGATACAGAAAAATTAGCTAAATACCTCGGAGAAGATTAATTTTAACAAAACCAATAAAAACTATTGTTTTAAGCAAAAAAATATGATATTATATTAAACAGAGTTGAAAAAATAAAGCCGTTTGAAAAAGCAAAGTAAGATAACAAAAATGTATTTAAGAGAGAATAGGTCAAAGGCTGAAAACCTATTTATTACAAGTTTATCCGAAATTTCACTTTTTAGGTCTTATATTGAAACAACAGTAGATATAAGCGTGAGCTAGCGTTAATAGCATAATGAGGTTAATTATTTAATTAATAAATTTAGGTGGTAACACGGTAAAAATCGTCCTATATAATAGGACGATTTTTTTGTTGAATAGAATAAAAAAGAAAGGATGATTGATTACATGAAAGAACAAATTGCAAAAATCAAAGAAAATGCACTAGCAGAAATTTCAAACAGCAAAGTATTGCAGGAACTAGAAAATGCAAGAGTAAAATACTTAGGAAAAAAAGGAGAACTTACAGCAGTTCTAAAAGGAATGAAAGATTTATCTCCAGAAGAAAGACCAGTAATTGGAAGTATTGTAAACGAAGTAAGAGACAACTTAGAAAGCAAAATTAAAGAAGTAGAAGAAACACTAAAAGAAAAAGCTATGAATTTAAAGCTAGAAAAAGAAAGAATAGATATTACACTTCCAGCTACAAAAATAAAAAGAGGAAGCAAACATCCAATAAATAGAATAATAGAAGAAGTTGAAGATATATTTGTTTCAATGGGATATGATGTAGTTTCAGGTCCAGAACTAGAAACTGATGAATACTGTTTTGAAAGATTAAATCTTCCAAAAGGTCATCCAGCAAGAGATATGCAAGATAGTTTCTATGTTGATCCAGAGCATCTTTTAAGAACACAAACATCAGCAGTTCAAGCAAGAGCTATGATGGCAAATGAAGAAAAAGAACCAATTAGAATTATATGCCCAGGTAAAACATATAGAAGAGACGATGACGCAACACATTCACATCAATTTGGTCAAGTAGAAGGATTATTAATAGACAAAAATATTAGTTTAGCAGATTTAAAAGGAACATTAGAAGTATTTGTTAAAAAAATGCTTGGAGAAAATTCTAAATTAAGATTTAGACCAAGTTATTTCCCATTTACAGAACCAAGTTATGAAGTTGATGTTAGTTGCTTTAAATGCGGAGGAAAGGGATGCAACCTTTGTAAACAAAGCGGATGGATAGAAATTTTAGGTTCAGGGATGGTACATCCAAACGTATTAAAAATGAATGGATATGATCCAGAGAAATATACAGGATTTGCATTTGGAACAGGACTAGATAGACTTGCAATGTTTAAATATGGAATTACAGATATAAGGTATTTCTATACAAATGATGTAAGATTCCTAAATCAATTTGATAGAAAGGATGTGGACTAATTGAAGTTAAGTAAAAATTTTGTTAAAGATTATGTAGATATAGATGTTGATATTGAAACTCTAGCAGATGATATGACAAGAGTAGGAAATGAATATGATAGTGCAGAGAAATTAGTAAATGCCACAAAGTTAATTATAGGTGAAGTAAAAGAATGCGAAATGCACCCAGATTCAGATCATTTACATGTATGTAAAGTAGATATTGGAAAAGAAGTTTTAGATATAGTATGTGGAGCACCAAATGTTAGAAAGGGATTAAAAGTAATAGTAGCACAAGTAGGAGCAGAACTTCCAGGTGACGTAACAATAAAAAAAGGAAATATTAGAGGACAAGAATCAAATGGAATGATGTGTTCATTATTAGAACTTGGAATTGAATCAAAGTTTTTAAGCGAAGCTGATAAAACGGGAATACATGAGCTTCCAGCAGATGCACCAGTAGGAGAAGACCCAATTAAATTCATGGGATTAGATGACGAAGTAGCTGACTTTGAACTTACAGCAAACAGAGGAGATTTATTAAGCATTTTAGGTATGGCATATGAATTAGGAGCAATATATGATAAACCTGTAAAAGAAATAGACTTAAAACATAATGAAGAAAACGAAGATGTAAATGATAGCTTTAATGTAGAAATAGAAACTGAAAATTGTAATTTATTTTTAGCAAAAAAAGCTTTAAATGTTACTATAAAAGAAAGCCCAGATTTTATAAAAAATAGACTTATAGCAAGTGGAATAAGGCCAATAAACAATGTGGTAGATATAAGTAACTATGTAATGCTAGAAGTAGGTCAGCCATTGCATTTTTATGATGCAGATAGATTAGGTAATGAAATTTTAGTTAGAATGGCAAAAAATGGTGAAAAGCTAACTACATTAGACAATATAGAAAGGGAATTAGACCAAGAAGACATAGTTATTACAAATGGAACAGAAGCAATTGGATTAGCAGGAGTTATGGGAGGCCTTTCAACAGAAGTTGAAGAGAATACAAAAAACATTATAATAGAATCTGCTGTATTTGATGGAGTAAAAATAAGATGTACATCTAAAAGAATATTAAGAAGCGAAGCAAGTAATCGTTTTGAAAAAGGATTAGACCCAAATAGAACATATATGGCTATAGAAAGAGCATGTAGCTTGCTTGAAAAATATGCAGATGCAAAAATTGCAAAAGGAACAGTAGTTTATGATAAAGCCAACAAAGAAGCTAAAAAAATAGATATAAGTTTTGAGGACATAAATAATTTATTGGGAATAATAGTTCCAGACGAAGCTACATTAGATGTATTTAGAAAACTAGGATTTGAATATAAAGTAAATGGAAGAAATGTTACAGTAACTGTACCAACAAGAAGAATGGATATATCAATAAAAGAAGATTTAATAGAAGAAGTAGGAAGAATTTATGGAGTTGATAATATAGAAGGAAAACTTCCAGTACTTCCAACAAGAACAGGGAAATATGACAAAACAACAAGAGAAATAAGAAATAAAATGATAGGTTTAGGATTAAACGAAACAATGTCATATATCTTAATTAATGATAAAGAAGTTTCAAAATTTACAACAGACAAATTTGAACCAATAAAATTGTTAGATCCATTAACAGAAGAAAGAAACACATTAAGATATAGCATGATACCATCACTTTTAAAAATATACAATTACAATTTAGGAAGAAACAACAAAGATGTATCAATATTTGAAATAGGAAAAGGATTTGGAAAAATAAACGAAGATTACATAGAAGAAGAAAAACTATGTGTACTTATGTCTGGAAAATATTATGAAGGAATTGGAAATACAAAAAATGTAGACTTCTATATTTTAAAAGGTGTAGCAGAAGAACTTTTGGATTACCTTGGATATAATGGAAGATATAGCTTTATAAATAACAAAGAACTTCCAAAAGAAATGCATCCAGGTCAAAGTGCATTAATCTCTGTAAATAATGACACTGTAGGAATTATGGGAAAAGTACATCCAAAAGAAACTAAAGAAGATATATATGTAATGGAAATAAACTTAAGCAAATTACTTGCTAAAAAAGTAGGAAAAATGAAATACAAAGAATTTTCAAAATTCCCAAGTATTAAAAAAGACGTTGCATTTATAGTAGATAGAAACTTAGAATCAGCAATAATAGAAAAACAAATTAAAAAATCAGCAGGAAGTTTACTTACAAATATTGAAGTGTTTGATGTGTACACAGGAGAACACATAGACGAAAACAAAAAATCAATAGCATATTCTTTAACATTTAGTGACAGCAAAAAAACACTAACAGATGATGAGGTAACAGGAATATTCAATAAAGTAATAGCAGATGCAGAAAGAGTATTTGGCGCAGAAATAAGAAAATAACTATATTAAAAAAACAATTGAAAAATGATTTCCTTTGTGCTAATATATCTCTATGGACAGATAATAAGGAGTGAAATACAAATGGCAAAAAAGAAAATAGATAAACAAAAATTAATAACTAAAATAATAGCATTAATATTGGCAGGACTAATGGTCCTTAGTATGGCCTTTACATTAATATGGTATTTAATTGCAAAATAAATAATTAAGGAAGGTAATTACAAATGAAAAATACATTGTTTTCGCAAACATTAGAAATTACTAGCCAAGACATAACAAATTATTTAGAGCTATTAAAAAATAATCCAATAAAAATAGTAACATTAATACTAGATATATCGATTGTAATATTTTTAATAGTTAAATTAATAGAAATTGTAAGAGAAACAAGAGCATGGCAATTAATAAAAGGAATAGCATTTCTAATAATTGCAACATTAATTAGTTCAATACTTGATTTTAGAATATTAAATTATATTTTAACATCATTTATGACTTATGGTGTAATATTTTTAATAATAATATTCCAACCAGAATTAAGACGTGCATTAGAACAATTGCGGAACTAGCAAGTTGACTAGATTTTTTGGAATAGATAAAGATATAAGGACAAAAACTAAAGAGAATATATACAAAGTAGTAATTGCAGCAACAGAACTTGCTAAAAAGAAAACCGGTGCATTAATTGTAATAGAAAGAGATATAAAGTTGCAAGACATTGCAGATACAGGAATCTTAATAAATGGAGAAATATCACCTCAATTATTAGTTAATATATTTAATCCAAAAACACCATTACACGATGGGGCAGTAATTATAAGTGAAAATAAAATAAAAGCAGCAGCATGTATGCTACCACTATCTGATGATAAGAGTATATCAAAAGGACTAGGAACAAGGCATAGATCAGCAGCAGGAATGAGCCAAGAATCAGATGCTATAGTAGTTGTTGTGTCAGAAGAAACAGGAAAAATATCTGTCGCAAAAGATGGAACACTTATAGTAGATGTAAAGGAAGATGCGCTAAGACAAATATTAATAAAAAATATAGTTACAAAAAAATTTGGGGAAGAAGTTCCAAAGAAAAAGCTAAAAGAAAAAATAGAAGAGATAAAAGAAAAGACTGGAAAAAAAGAAAATGAGAAACATAAAACTAACAATAGAATATGATGGAAAAAAGTTTAATGGTTGGCAAAAACAACCAAATAAACCAAATATTCAGGGAGAAATAGAAAATGCAATAAAAGAAATTACAGGAGAAGAAGTAGACCTAATTGCATCAGGAAGAACAGATGCAGGAGTGCATGCATTGCGGTCAAATAGCTAATTTTAAAACAAATAGCAATATAGAAATAGAAAAAATCCCATATGCACTAAATTCAAAATTAAAAAAGAGTATAGTAATAAAAGAGGCAGTAGAAGTAGAAGATAGATTTCATTCAAGATATAATGCAAAACAAAAAACATATAGGTATGTAATAAATAATTCAAAACATGGAACAGCAATATATAGAGATTTAGAATACCACATGCCAATAAAGTTAGATGTAGAAAAGATGAAAAAAGCAGTAAAGTATTTTGAAGGAGAGCATGATTTTGCTGCATTTAAGGCAAGTGGAACAAGTAGTAAAAGCAGTGTAAGAACAATATATAAAGCAGAAGTGTTAGAAGATGGCGAAAGAATAAAAATAGAACTAACACGGAAATGGTTTTTTATATAATATGGTAAGAATAATTGCAGGAACATTGGTGGACGTAGGACTTGGCAAGATAGAAGCGGAAGAAATACCTGAAATTATAGAATCAAAAGAAAGAGCTAGGGCAGGAAAAACCCTAGCTGCACATGGACTATATTTAGTAGAAGTGAAGTATAATTAAACAAAATGGGACAGACCCCAATTGTTGAGCCTTGAAATTCAACAATTGAGGTCTGTCCCATTTTGTTTAATTACATATTTCTTTTTCAATTTCCTTCCAAACATCTTCACAGTAAGTTTTCTTTTCTGCAGAAAATGGTAAAAAAGTTAAATCTTTTAATGGATTTAAAGAATTTTGCAAATCTTTTACTGCATTAGCAACTTTAGTAGGTGCTAATTTATCTGCTTTGTTTGCAATAACAATACAAGGATGATTACCAGATTTATTTATAATATAATCATACATTAACCTATCATTTGCAGTAGGCTCATGTCTAATATCTATTAAGAATATAATTAAAGCAATTTCTTTTCTTATTTGCAAATATTGTTCTATAAAATTTCCAACTTTAACTTGTTCTGCTTTGCTCATTTTGCTATAACCATATCCAGGTAAATCTACAAAATAGAAAGAGTTATCCATATTATAAAAATTAATTTGTCTAGTTTTGCCAGGTTCACTACTTGTTCTAGCAAGAGATTTCCTATTAATCATTGTATTTACAAAAGAAGATTTTCCAACATTAGATTTCCCAACCAAAACAATTTCAGGTAAACCTAAAGTAGGATATTGTTTAGGACTAACAGCAGATATTTCAAACTTTGGATTTTTAATTATCATAACTATTTCCTTTCTGTAATGTAAATTGAAATTCAATTATTTTTTTGGAACAATTTTTTCTATTCCACCCATGTAAGGTCTTAAAGTTTCTGGAATGTTAATACTTCCATCTTGATTATAGTTATTTTCTAAAAATGCTATAAGCATACGAGGAGGAGCAACCACTGTGTTATTTAATGTGTGTGCAAAGTAATTTCCTTTTTCTCCTTTTATACGAATACCTAGACGTCTAGCTTGAGCATCAGTTAAATTAGAACAGCTTCCAACTTCAAAATATTTCTTTTGTCTTGGACTCCAAGCTTCAACATCACAAGATTTAGCTTTTAAATCTGCCAAATCTCCAGAACAACATTCTAATGTACGTACTGGAATATCTAAACTTCTAAACAATTCTACTGTATATGACCACATTTTATCATACCATTTATAACTATCTTCTGGTTCACAAACAACTATCATTTCTTGTTTTTCAAATTGATGTATTCTATAAACTCCTCTTTCTTCTATACCATGAGCTCCTTTTTCTTTTCTAAAACATGGAGAATAAGAAGTCATTGTGTAAGGAAGTTCAGCTTTTGGTAAAATTTGACCTTTAAATTTACCTATCATAGAATGTTCACTTGTGCCAATTAAATACAAATCTTCACCTTCAATTTTGTACATCATAGCATCCATTTCTTCAAAACTCATAACACCAGTTACAACATCACTACGAATCATAAAAGGAGGTACACAATAAGTAAATCCTTTATTTATCATAAAATCACGAGCATAACTAATAACTGCAGAGTGAAGTCTTGCAATATCTCCAATTAAATAATAAAAACCATTGCCAGCAACCCTACGAGCAGAGTCTAAATCTATTCCATTAAGTCTTTCCATTATATCTGTATGATATGGGATTTCATAATCTGGAACAAATGGCTCACCATATTTTTGAATTTCAACATTTTCTGTATCATTTTTACCAATTGGAACAGATTCATGAATTATATTAGGAATTTTCATCATTATTTCTTTTATTTTAACAGAGTATTCATCAGTATCTTTTTCTATGTTTTCTAGTTTGATATTAATTTCATTAACCTTAGCTTTTGTATTTTCTGCTTCATCTTTTTTGCCTTCACGCATCAAGTTACCAATTTCTTTGCTCAAACTATTACGTTCCATTCTTAATGTGTCACCAGAAAGTTGAAGCTCTCTATATTTTTTATCTAAATCAATTACTTCATCTACTAATCCTAATTTATGGTCTTGAAATTTCTTTTTAATATTTTCTTTAACTAAATCAGGATTTTCTCTAACGAATTTTATATCTAACATAAAATCACTCCTTTATACATAGAACAAGTTTACTATAAAATGGCATATTTTGCAAGATACACAGCCAATTTAATTAATATTTGACATAGAAAAAATCTTTATGTATAATGGATTTATGAAAAAGCTTGATGAAAAAACAAAAAATATGATATTTTTTGAAGTTTTAATAATTGCGTTTATAATACTAATATATATAGCTGTAAAAACAAATATAATAAAATTTGTACCAAAATGTTACTTTCGCGAAAAGACAGGGCTTTTATGTCCAAGCTGTGGAGGAACAAGATGTGTTAAAGAATTAATAAATTTTAATATAATCGGAGCACTTAAAATGAATGCATTTTACACATTAACAATAATATATTTATTAATATTAAATACAGTATATATTATAAACACAATATTAAAAACAAATAGATTTAAATTTTTGTATATAAGAGGTATTCATTTAACTATATGGCTTATATCTTTAATTTTATATACAGTTATCAGAAATATTTTTATTTATAGTACCTAATAGGTATAAAAGAAAGGGGATTAATATGGAAGAAGAAAAGAAAGAACAACCAATAGTAGAAGAGGTTCAAAACACAGAACCAGAAAAAGAAAGTAAAGGAATGAGCATTGCTTCATTAGTGCTTGGAATTGTATCATTAGTTTTAATTTGTTTATGGTATTTATCTATACCATGTGCAGTGCTTGCTATAATATTTGGTGTGTTAGGCAGAAAAAAAGGTGGAAAAGGAATGGGAACAGCTGGATTAGTATTAGGAATAATTTCAGTAGTATTAATGATAATATTCTATCTATTAGTTTTAGCAGGTGTTGCAACTATTTTTTCTTTAATTAAAGATATAGATTATAACAAGATAGACTCTGAAAATATTTTACAAGCAATAAATTCTATTAATGCAAATGTTTCTTTATAGTTTATGCAAAACTGACAAAAACAAGGCATATAATGTCTTGTTTTTTTGTCACATTAATTATATAATGTGACTATTCAATAAGAAGAGGAGAGAGTATGTTAAAATATATTGCAATAACAATTGGATTCACCATAGCATATGTTGGATTTGGATTAATCAATTTTTATCAATCAAAAAATATTGAACCTACATTTATAAATTTATTAAAATATAACTTATGTATTATACCAATAACTTTTACCCTTAATTTTATAGTAACATTAATTTTTAACAAAGGGTACAAAGCAGTTGGACAAATGTTACCAGTAACTATAATTTATATTGCAGTAGGCGTATTTTCTTATGTTATAGTAAACTATTTATACTTTAAAGAAACGCCAAAAATAAATCAAATAATAGCAATTGCATTAGTTTTAATAGGATTAATAATATGCAACTATAAAAAGTAAAATTATTTAATTTTATTAATAACAAATGCAGACATAAAAGAAGAAACAGCAAAAAACAAACCTGTTCTAAAAAGTATTAAACTAGAATCATATATAATATGAGAAGTTGGATATGTATTGTATAAAGATAATATGAAAGTAGCAAATAAGCATAATACAAAGGAAATTTTAAAACCTACTTTCATAGCATTTACAATAGGCATGTCCATATTTTTTATTTCTAAAATTAGTTTATTAATCATATAAAACTTACCTCCAAAAGAAAACATCATCTAAAACAATGTTAACATAATTAATAAATGAAATCAAAGGAAATAATTGGACAAATTGGAATTTGTAATTATATTCAAAATTGTAGGGGTCGCCGTCCTCGGCGACCCGACCAATTAAGAATAAAAAAAGAAAAAAAGCAAATCTTTCGATTTGCTTAAATATTAATTACTTATGCTAATGTATTTAATTTTTTAGCTAAATTAGATTTTTTTCTAGAAGCAGTGTTCTTTTTGATAATGCCTTTTGAACAAGCACCATCTATTTTTTTAACAGCATCTTTAAATAATTTTTCAGCGTCTTTGTTTCCTTCTGCTACTGCTGATTCGAATTTTTTAACAGCTGTTTTATATTCAGATTTAATCATATTATTTCTTAATGTTTTCTTTTCAATAACATCAACTCTTTTTATTGCAGATTTGATATTTGGCATATATTTTGCACCTCCTTAAAGTCAATAATAAATTTCACTCCTACTATTCTAACACGTAAAATTCAAATTTGCAAGTAAAAAATGGTAAAAACTAACGAAAAAACAGATGTTTACAATAAAGAAAAAATTGTATATAATATTTAAGAGGTGAAAACATGGAAAAATACTTACAAAAAGCAAAAGAAAATATGATTGCAAAAGAAAGCATACTATCAAAATATGCATGTAAATCAGAAAATGCAATATTATTAAAAGAAGATAATGATGAAGATATTAGACCACCATTCTTTAGAGATATAGATAGAATCATACATTCTTTAGCATATACAAGATACATAGATAAAACGCAGGTGTATTCATTTATAGAAAATGACCATATTACTCATAGAGTACTACATGTTCAATTGGTTTCTAAAATAGCAAGAACAATAGGAAGAAGTTTAATGCTAAACGAAGACTTAATAGAAGCAATAGCATTAGGACATGATGTAGGGCATAGTCCTTTTGGACATAAAGGAGAAACCTATTTAAACAACTTAAGTCAAAGAGAGAAAGTAGGACACTTTTACCATAATGCACAAAGCGTTAGAGTTCTAAAAGACCTAGAACATCTAAATATTAGTGTACAAACATTAGATGGAATTCTTGCACATAATGGAGAAATTTTAATAAATAAGTATGAGTATAATAGTAATAAAACTAAAGAAGAATTTTTACAAGAATTACATGATGTATTTTATAAAAAGGATTATAGTAAAAAAATTCTTCCAATGACATTAGAAGGAGCAGTAGTACGACTATCAGACATAATTGCATACATAGGAAGAGATATAGAAGATTCAATAAAAGTTGGGGTTATAACAAGAGAAGACATACCACAAAGTATTACAAAGGTGCTAGGAGATAATAACTCTAAAATAGTAGATACACTAATAAAAGATATAATAATAAACAGCATGGATAAACCATATTTAACATTTTCAGAAGATGTGTTTTCTGCATTGTTGGAACTTATGGATTGGAACTATAAATATATATATGCTTCAAAAGAAGCAAATAAACATCAAGAAATAGTGAAAGTACTGTTTGATGAATTATTTGATTGCTATTTAGAAAAAGCAAAAAAAGTTGAGAACTTAAATAGCAGCCTTAGTCAATCAGATAAAAACTTTTATGAATTTTTAAAAGAACATTCCGAAAAAAATAAGCTAGAAAGAATAATAATAGATTATATGGCGGGACAAACAGATAAATATTTCTTAAAAGAGTGTGAAGAAAATATTAAAGGCTTTAATATGGAAGAGCTATATAGAAATTAAAAATATTACATAAATTATTCAAAAATGGAATATACTACAATTAAAACAAACGAAAGAAGGATAATTTATGCAAAAAAATAAAGAGCAAAAAGAAATTGAATTAATTAAATGTATAAGAGATACAAAAAGAAGATTAAATACTGCTAATAAAAATTTTGAAACAGCAGAAGCAGAACTAATAGACTATTATGCATACCAAATAAAAGCTGAAAAGGCAAAGTTAGATTATTTAATAAAAGAAGTTAAAAACATAGGTATAAGAGTTGATGTAATTAATAATATAGAAATTTTATTAGAAGAAACAAGAGCAATATAGTAATAATTAAATAAAACAAGCATAATTATAGTATAAGTTAAAAATGGGAGGATAAGCCTATGGATAATACTAATACTATAATTATTTTTTTGTCATGCATTTTTGCAATATTAATATTTGGAAAACTATTTATTATGCCAATAAAACAAATACTTAAACTGGTCTTTAATTCTATTATTGGAGGAATATTAATACTAATTATTAATTGGATAGGAGCAATGTTTAACTTTCATATAGGTTTAAACATATTTACAGCAATTTTTGTTGGCATATTAGGGATACCTGGAGCAGTGTTGCTTGCTATTTTTAAATTAATTTTATTTTAAAAAAAGATGGTCAATTTGACCATCTTTTTGTTTTAACGTGAACCCATTCCGTCCACCGACCACCGAAAGAGCCACCTCCGGCCACCACCAGAAGAAAATCCACCGCCACCACTGCTATAACTTCCTGCGTTTAAACTTGCTGCGTTGGCACTAGAAATGCCGGAATTTGAAATGGTATATATTAAAAATATATCATCAAAATCATAGTTATAATTCTCAATGATTTCAGGATATAATTTTTTAAATTGAGTAGCTACCTTTTTAGCAATACCTAGAATCTGAGCAAATATTAAATAATCTTCAAAAAGGTTAACTTCGATTGGCTCTCTTTCTTTAATAAGAGTAAATTCTTCTAAGAATTTTTTTAAACCAGCTAATTCTTTTGCTTCGTCCATCAAAGAACTATCAACAATATATTGTTTTATTTTAAAAATTTTATATTTCACTATTTCTATTTTTTCAATTTTTCCTTCTTGAATAAGCAAATTACGTTCATAATCTAAAATTTTATCAAACCAATGTAAGATTTGAGAATAATTTTTAGAACACCACTTTTCAAACTCTTTTTCTTGTAAAATATCATCTTTACTTGCTTCCTTTATCATTTTATAAAGAGCTTCTTCATGTTCATTTAGAAAAGACCTATCATTTTTTAAAACAATACAAGTATCCTCTTTTTTAAATATTTTTCCAACTTCTTGCTTCTCTATGCTTATTCTATTTTCTTTAAGCCATTTTAAAAAAATTGCACCTAGAAAGTCAGTTTTCTTTTTTAATAATTTATAATTATATGCTATAAAATAAGCTCGAAAAATGTCACCTTTACATGGAATATCTCTATACAAAGGAACATCTTTTGGAACCTTATTTCCTGTTTCACCAAATTTAAGAAGATTTTCTTGTGGAAGAGTAATACCAATGAATACAGCGACAACAGCTATAAGTCCAAACACAATTGCTGAAATAGTACATATTCTATTGATAATAGAAGCATTAGTACTAGAATAATCAGTTGAACCATCCTCAGCCATTTCATAATAATAATTAAAATCTTTGTTCAATAAATTAGAAGTATTAAATGTGCCTTTTGGAAATTTGACTAAAATAGTCATATATTCGTTACTATCTAATTTTCCATCAGATTGCATTTCTATATATCCATCGCAAACATAACAAGTCCCACCGTAATTTCCATATCCCCATACAGGTGTTTCAAAATCATAATTAAAATTACTATGAATTTTGATATATACGTTTCCCTTAGAATTGCCACTAGGAATTAGCTCCCAATAAATCATTTGAGAGTCACTTAATTCTGAAACAAAATTAGTTATTGTATAGTTTATAGTATAAGTATGCCTTCCATAAGAACTAATACCCCAACAAAGCTCAACACCATCTGAAATCTTATTTATACCACATTTGTAAGCTTTGCTATTAAAAGAAGCATCTACATTCCAATGAGATAGAAGAGTATAATTAGTAGTTTCATCACTAACTTTAAGATTTTTAAAACTAGAATTACCAATATTTTTAAAAGAATGATAGTTTTCTGTACCACTATTTACAGTGTAGTCCCAAACTTCTGTAATATCAGCGTTTCCGTTATCATCAATAAAGACATCCATTTTTACTGAATTTAAAGTATTTGCATTTACATTTCCAATAAAAATGAAAAATAAAAACATAAAAGTAAAAAACATTATTGTATAAAATTTTTTCATTAATAATATCTCCCTTAATTATAATTAATTAAAGTCTATCATATAGGTTGAAAAAAAACAACAATAAGAGTATAATATAAAATATGAATTTTATTAAAAAAAGGGGTATCAAAAATGGTAGAAATTAAAACATTAATTGATGAAGAAAAACTACACAACAGAATTGACGAAATAGCAAAACAAATAGAGGAGGAATATAAAGGAAAAGAACTTACACTTATATGCATATTAAAAGGCTCAGTATTTTTTACAGTAGATTTAGCAAAAAGAATCAACGAAGATGTAAGATTAGAATTTATAAGAGTATCTAGCTATGGAGAAGGAACAGAAAGTACAGGAGAAATAAAAATGAAGCTAGACTTAAAAGATAGTATTCAAGGAAAAGACGTAATAGTAGTAGAAGACATAATAGATACAGGAAGAACTTTATCATATTTACTAGAATATTTAAAAATGAAAAAACCAAATAGTGTAAAACTATGTACACTATTAGACAAGCCAGATAGAAGAGTTATGAAAGATGTAAAAGTTGACTACACAGGATTTGAAATACCAGATAAATTTGTTGTAGGATATGGACTAGACTGGGACGAAAAATATAGAAATCTACCATATATAGGATACATAGAACAATAAAAATAAAGGAATGAGAAAAAAGGGGATTGTCCCCTTTTTTCTAAAAATTGAAAACATGTTTAATATAGAAAAAGAACTTAAAAAACTTCCAGATAAACCTGGAGTTTATATTATGAGAGATAAAAACGATAATATTTTATATGTAGGAAAAGCTGTTGTACTAAAAAATAGAGTAAGGCAGTATTTTAGAAAAACAAATAAAACAGCTAGAATAGAAAAAATGGTTTCTTTAATAGACCATTTTGAATATATCGTAACAGATAATGAAGCAGAGGCATTAATATTAGAATGTAATCTAATAAAAAAGAATATGCCTAAATTTAATGTGCTCTTAAAAGACGATAAAACATACCCATATATAAAAATAGATATAAAATCAGATTACCCCAATGTATTTATAACAAGAAGGATTCAGAATGATGGAGCAAGATATTTTGGACCATACCCTAATGCAGGCGCAGCAAAAGAAATGATTGACTTTATAAAAGAAAGATTTAAAATAAGACAATGTAAAAAATTTAAAAGTAATCAAAGAGCATGCTTAAATTATCACATAAAAAAATGTTTAGCACCATGCATGGGATATGTAACTAAAGAAGAATATGGAAAACAAATAGACGAAATTATAATGCTTTTAGAAGGCAAAACAAAAGAAATTATAAAACAAATAGATATTGATATTGCTAAATTTGCAGAAAAACAAGAATACGAAAAAGCTGCAGAATTAAGAGATAAAAAAAATGCAATAGAAAGAATTTCCGAAAGACAAAAAGTCTCTAATATAAATGAGAGAGCGATAGACGTTGTAGGAATTGCAAAAAACGAATTATCTATATGTATAGAAGTGTTTTTTGTTAGAAACAGCAAAATGGTCGGAAGAGAACATTACTTTTTCGAGAATTCAAATAACTTAACAGAAAAAGAGCTGTTGTCAGAATTTATAAAACAATATTATATTAATAAACTAGACTTACCAAGCAAAATAATGTTACCACAGGAAATAGAAGATATAGGAGCAATAGAAGAATTATTAACAAATAAAGCCCAAAGAAAAATAGAATTTAAAGTACCTCAAAAGGGAGAAAAACTAAGATTTATAGAAATGGCAAATAACAATGCAAAAATAACATTAGAAAACAAAACAAAAGAAAAAGAAGATATAGTTTTACAATTAAAAGAAGCATTAGAATTAGAAAAATTGCCAAGAAAAATAGAATGTTTTGACATATCAAATATGGCTGGAGATTACATGGTAGCAGGAATGTGTGTAGCAAAAGATGGAGCAATAAATAAAAAATTAGGAAGAAAATTTAAAATAAAAACAGTATTTACACAAGATGATCCAAGATGTATGGAAGAAGTAGTAACAAGAAGGCTAAAACATTCTATAGAAAATTCAAAAGGGGCATTTGGAACTTTACCAGATGTAATTTTTGCAGATGGTGGAATAACGCAAATAAGAGCAATAAAAAAAGCAATAAACAAATACAATATAGAAATTCCAGTATTTGGAATGGTAAAAGACGACAAACACAGTACTAAAAAGTTAATAGATGAAAATAAAAACGAGATAGAATTATCGCAGGAGTTAATGAATTTTATAACAAATATGCAAGATGAAGTTCATAGAGTAGCAATTGAATACAACAGAAGCTTGCGAAACAAAGACACAACAAAATCTAAACTAGATAGCATAAATGGAATAGGAGAAAAAAGAAAACAAGAATTGCTTAAAAAATTTGGTAGCATAGAAGGCATAAAAAAGGCTGATATTCTAGAAATTATGGAAGTAAAAGGAATAACAGAAGAATTAGCAAGAAAAATAAAGAAAGAGCTAATACGAAAGTTGTAATATTCAATTCATTCCTTGAATATATATGTAAAAAAAGGACAAGGAGTGAATTAAAATGATTGACATTACAAAAGATGAATTTTGGGATGCTAAATATGAAGAAACAAGCAGAATAGAAAGAAAAGAGAACAAAGTAAAACAATTTATAATAAAACATAAAATAATAACAACATTACTAGTAAGTTTAAGCATACTAGTAGCAATAAACACAATTTTAATATATAATTTTTTTAGAATATTAGGATCAATTAGATAAATTGGAATTTGTGTGAGGGGGAATTCTAGGGACTGTCCTGAATTCATCCGGAACTAAACAAATCCCAATTTATCTAACTAAAAAACAAATTAAAAGGAGAAGCAAATGAATGTAGCAAATGAATGGAAAGATTACGAAATACTAGATATGGCAAATGGAGAAAAACTAGAAAGATGGAATAACATAGTTCTTGTAAGACCAGACCCACAAATAATTTGGAAAAATAAAACATTTCCAGAAAAATGGAACAAAGCAAATGCAGTATATAAAAGAAGCAATAAAGGTGGAGGAGGCTGGAACTATAAAACAAAACTTCCAGAAAGCTGGCAAATAAAATATAAAGACTTAACATTCAATATAAAACCAATGGGATTTAAACATACAGGACTTTTCCCAGAACAAGCAGTTAATTGGGATTGGATGATTAATAAAATAAAAAACGCAAAGAGACCAATAAAAGTATTAAACCTATTTGCGTACACAGGAGGTGCAACTGTTGCATGTTTATATGCAGGTGCATCTGTTTGTCATGTAGATAGTTCAAAAGGAATGGTTGCATGGGCAAAAGAAAACGTTACATCATCTAAATTACAAGATAAACCTGTTAGATATATTGTAGATGATGTAGTTAAATTTGTTCAAAGAGAAATTAGAAGAGGCAATAAATATGATGCAATAATAATGGATCCTCCATCTTATGGAAGAGGAGCATCACGGAGAAGTATGGCAATTTGAAAATAACATATCAGATTTAATAGAACTATGCGAAAAAGTTTTAAGTGACAATCCATTATTTTTCCTAATAAACGCATATACAACAGGAATTTCGGCAGAAGTTTTAAGTAATTTACTAAGACTAAACTTAAAGAAGTATAATGGAAAAATAATATCAGGGGAAATAGGATTACCTATGAAAGACTCAAACCTTATATTACCATGTGGTATATTTGGTAAATGGGAAAAATAGAATTATGTTAATTTTATGAAACTGCCAAAAAAATATACAAAAACAAAATTAAAAGTTTTTGTATATTTTTTTTTGCTTTTTATAAACAAAATGAAAAAAAGAAAACATTTAATTGTAAAATCAAATCATCGAAACAAGAGGTGATTAATTTGATAGAAAATATATGCAATAAATTAACTCTCAAAATAAGAAAAGAAATGCCAGAAGTAGATGATGAAAGAGCAGAAGTAATAAACTATGGCTTACAGTTAGTAATTGGAGAAATTCCAAAAACATTTGTACTTTTAATAATTGCATACATATGTGGAGTTTTAGAATTATCAATAATTGCATTGCTTGCAATTATGCCATATAGACTAACATCAGGAGGCGTACATTTAAAAACACATATTGGTTGCATTATAGGAACAAGCTTATTCTACGTAGGAAGTTCACTTCTAAGTAAATACATTGTAATAGAACCATTATATATAAAATACATACTAATAGGAATTACATGGGTGTTTAGTGTGATAATGATAAAATTATATGCGCCAGCAGATACAGAGGAGGTTCCAATTTTAAGGAAAAAAGAAAGAAGTATAAAGAAAAATTTATCATATATAACAATGACATTAACACTTGTAGCTTCAATAATTGTAAAAGATACAGTGCTTTCAAATTTGTTAATATTTCTAACAATTTTTCAAACAATGTGGATTAGTAAATTTATATATAAAATAACAAATAATAAATATGGATATGAAGAATATGTAAAAGTAAAAATGTAACATAATTGAACGACATATAAAAATAAAGAAAAGGAGGGATAAAAATGGTAAAATTATTAGCAAAATTAGCAGAAAAATATGCAAAAAGAACAAATACAGCATGTGTTATTTGGTTCGCATTACATCAACCAAAAATGCCTGCTTCACTTGTAAAAAAAGACTAATAAAATAAGAAATAAAAAAGAAAGCTGTGTAAAAAACAGCTTTTTTTAATTTAATTATAAATTTCCAACTGTTGTGTAAAAAACTCACCAGATTTAGTAGTAAACAAATTTAAATTATTATTTTTCTTTAAAATTTTACGAACTTCCCATAAGCCTAGACCATGGCTTTTTCCATCAAAATCGTTTTTTGAAGTATAGCCCTTTTCAAAAATTTTATCAGTATTAACATCTTTATTCGTGTATGTATTAGATATAACTATTAATTGTCTATTTAGTTTAGCATCTTTTCTAATTGTTAGATTAATCTTTTTTACATCATTACATTTATTACTCGCTTCTATTGCATTATCAAGCAAAATTCCTAAAACTCTTGTTAATTCATATGTTTTCATATTTATATCTGCTAAGTTAGAAAAAACTTCAACTTCCATAGAAATTCCCATATCTTCTGCTTTGTGATATTTAGAAGTAATTAAACTATATACTGCAGGATTTTGTACTAGTTCTGGGTTTAATATAGATAAGTTATTAGATTTTCTGCAATCTTTCATCAAGTCATTGTAGTAGTCCTTTAAACCATCCATATTATTGGTAGCAATATAACCACCTATAGATTGAACAATGTTTCCAAAATCATGTTTAAATCCTCTAATATTGTCATATAAAATATTTAAAGTTTTATTATATAATCTTTCTTCTTCCAAACTTGCAGTAGTTTCCTCTAGTTTAATAGTTCTTGCTAAGCTATACATAGTAAAAATAAAATAAACCAATAAAACAAAAATATTTAATACAGTTAAAGTAAGAGGAATATAATAACTATATATTGTAGCTAAATATGATTGAACTGCCAAAGCAATTATACCAATAATCATATTGATAAGTAATATTAATTTATCTTTTCCTTTTAAGCTATCTATTATATTAATATTTATAGAAAAATGAACAAAAAATTTATATAATGAATATGCTACTAAATACATTAATAATGAACAAGTTAACTTAGCAATTGGAATTTGTAAAAATATACTAGTAGAAATTTGTGTAATTGTTACACAAATATTTAATAATATAGAACCTAAAACAACAAATATTATATAAGGTACTATTTCTGCAAAAATAGCTTTTAAAACATTTGTCCTAAAAATAAAATATACCAAAATTGGACAAGCAATTAGATTGATAAAAGTATTATAAGGTGTAGGGATTACTGTTATAGAAAGTATAGCAATAACAGAAAATATAGAGACATATAAAAGTCTTTGCTTTTTTGTAGAAGATATATTTAATATAGTAGTAAAAAGTAGCATAGTTATAATCGCTTCCAAAACTCCTAGTGGTATGCTAATAATTTTAATTAAATTTTGATTTTCAGTTGTTAACGCAGTCCATATTGTTTGCAAAATTTCCATTTTTAAAAACCTCCAAAATTTCATTTTTATACTTAGATCCAATAAAGCAATTACTATTATTCGGGAATAAAATAGTATTGGCAATTGAATTTACATTAGTAATATTTTTAACATTTACTATAAAAGATTTATGACATCTTACAAAATTTTCTGGCAGACAATCTTGAATTTTACTAAAAGAGCTGTAAGTTTCGTAAGTACGAGTATTTGTACAAAAAACAAGTTTCATGCCATCCTTTTTTATATAGTTTATTTCATTTTGATTTATTATAGTATTATTACTTAATTTAATATATTTAGCAGGGCTTTGGCGAATATCTTCCATGAGCCTTAAAATAGTTTCTTCTAGTCTATCATCAACAATGGGCTTAGGAATATAATCAAATGTTTTATATTTATACGCCATAAGAACATATTCTAAATGTCCAGTAGTAAAAATTATATATGCATTTTTATTAGTTTTTCTAACTATGTTTGCAATATCAAATCCAGTAATTTCTGATTTTAAATTTATATCTAAAATTAATACATCAAATTTATTTTTTTTAACAAACTCAATAACTTCATTTGCTTTAGAAGATTCTAAAATAATAGAAGCGTCTATATTGTGTCTGATAAATATAGATTCTAACATTTTGGAAAGTCTAGAAAGAACAGAAGCATTGTCATCGCATAAAACAAAATTTAACATATATGCCTCCTATAGGTAATATAATTAACTATAAAAAACAGAAATGAAGCTACATAAAAACAAAAAAATTACTATTTTTTTCCAAAAACAAACTAAATATAATATAGTCCAAAAAAATTTTATTGTCAATATAAAAAATAAAATCTAACAGTTACGAGTAATTATTAACAATGACCAGAACTTCAAAAAGGAGGATTTTTATATGAAATCTAATAAAATAGCATATATATTGCTAGCAACTATAGTGTGTATATTTACATTTAGTGTGATGATGTTAAATAATAGTGCAAACCAAACAAGTATAACAACAAGCACATCAAGTTTATCAAATAAAAAAATAGGCTGGGGAATAAAAAGAAATGATAACCATGAGCAACCAGATTTAGGAAGTAAAAATAAAGAATTATTAGAAAAATATGATGGAATAGCCATGGGAAACAAAGAAGAAAAAATAGTATATTTAACATTTGACGAAGGGTATGAAGCTGGATATACACCTAAACTATTAGATATATTAAAAGAAAACAATGTAAAAGCAGCATTTTTTATAACAGCACACTATTTAAACACACAGCCAGAAATAGTACAAAGAATGATTAATGAGGGACATATAGTAGGAAACCATACTGTAAACCATAAAAGTATGCCAGACTTAGATGACGAAAAAATAAAAAGTGAAATTATGGATTTACACAAAGCAGTATATGAAAAATTTGGTTACGAAATGAAATACATGAGACCACCAATGGGAGAATATAGCGAAAGAACATTAGAAATAACAAGAAGCTTAGGATATACAACAACAATGTGGAGCTTTGCGTATGACGACTGGAACGAACAAAAACAAGGAAGAGAAGAATATGGAAAAACAAAAGTAATATCCAATGTACACAATGGAGCAATAATACTATTACATGCAAACTCTGTAGACAACAGCAACATATTAGACTCTTGCATAAAAGAAATAAAAAATATGGGATATGAATTCAAAAGTCTAGACGAATTTAAATTGTAAATTGTAATTATATTTTAATTTTTGAGAAAATATATTGCGAATTTTGTAGGGGGGCGCACTCCTGGGCGACCCGAAGGCATCATGAAAATTGCCACAACAAATCCCAATTTTTAGAGGAGGAGAACATGAAAAATAAAAGACACACAAGATTTTCTAATAAAGTAAACCAGATTTTAGAAGTTCCAAGAGAAGTAATGGAAGAAGTACCTAAATTTACAATAATTAGCTTTGACGAAATGTTAATAGAAAATTATAAAGGAATTCTAGAATACGAAGAATTTTATATAAAACTTAGTACAAAAATAGGGCTAATAAATATAAATGGGTTTAATTTAATGCTAGAACAAGTAACAGAAGATGACATATCTATAAAAGGAAAAATAGAAAGCGTATCAATCGAAAGAACAGAATAAATAAGAACGGAGGACAAAAAGTGTTTTTAAAAATATTGCTAAACTACATATTGGGATATGTAAATATAAAAGTAGAAGGATTCTTCATAGAAAGATTTATAAACATTTGCATAAGTAAAAAAATATTATTATGGAACATGAAAAGAGAAAAATCAACAATACTATATGCAAACATTGGAATACAGGACTATAAAAAATTAAAAAACATAGCTAAAAAGACTAAAACAAGAATAAACATACAAAGCAAAAAAGGAATGCCATTCTTATTGCATAGGTATAGAAAAAGAAAAATATTTGTTGGGTTATTAGCAATAATATTTATTGCTTTATTTATGATGTCAAAATTTATATGGAATATAGAAATAAAAGGAAACACTAGAATTTCAAAAACAGAAATTATGGAAGAACTTAACAAAAACGGATTAAAAATAGGAACATATAAAAGAAAATTAAATGCAAATTCAGTTATAAACAAAGTTAGATTAGATAGAGGAGATATAGCTTGGATTGGAATAGATATAGAAGGAACAAATGCAATAGTTGAGATAAAAGAAACAAGCGAAGCACCGGAAATAATAGACGAAAACGAATACTGCAATATAGTATCAAATAAAGAAGGAATGATTACAAAAATAAACGTTCAAAATGGTACTGCCGTAGTAAAAGAAGGAGACATAGTAAAAGAAGGAGATACCTTAGTCCTAGGATACTTAGAAGGAAAATACACAGGAATTAGATACGTACACGCAAAAGCAGACATAGAAGCTAAAATTTGGTATTCAAAAAAAGAAAAAGTTTTTTTAAAACAGCAAATACAAGTTCCCACAGGAGCTACGGAACAAAAGTATACATTAAATATAAATAATTTTAAAATAAATTTTTATAAAACCCTTTCAAAATTTGAAAATTATGATACAATAAATGAGAATAAAAAATTAATGCTATTTTCTAATTTTTATTTACCGATAGAATTAATAAAAAAGACAAATTGCGAGTACAAATACGAAGAAAAAATATATACGGAAGAAGAACTTACACAAATAACACAAGAAAAAATAGAAAAAGAATTAGAGAAAGAAATAGTACAAACAGAAAATATAATAAACAAACAGACAAATATTTATCCAAACGAAGATTACATAGAGGTAGAAGTCATATATGAAGTGCTTGAAAACATCGGTAGTAAAGACAAAATAATATTTTAAAGGAATGGGTGATAATATGGAACAAAGGAGCCTTAGGGTCTTAGACACGAACAAAACATTTTTCTCGAGGATAACTAGCACAATTACAAAAATGCTTATACCAACAAAAGTAAGCATAAATGGAATGATGATTTCTATAAAAAGAAACAACCTAATAAAATCATATTCAAATTATGAACTAGCCGTAAAAGAAGACGATATTGAAAGAAAAGATTCATTATACAAAAAATATGAAGAAGCATACAGCTTATACTTAGAAGCAATAGATAAATATATAATGGATTCTGTATATAAAAAAGTAAAAAACAACACTGCATCAGAATTTGAAAAAAATGCTCTTGCAAAATATTACATGGTAGTAAGTTTAAAACAAAATCAATATATAGAATACAAATACAAAAAACAAGAATACTTACTTAAAGTAGATTACGAATCAGTAATAAACTTAAAAAAACAAGCAACAATAGATAGATATAATGAGTTTTATGTTGCAAAAATGGATTCACTATATAAAGGACTTTTAAAGAACTATTCAATCCAATTAGCAGATACTGTAAGTAGTAAGGTAGAAGAAATAAACAGCATATATACAAAAATATTTAAATGTTTAGAAGAGTATATATCAGACATATTACCAATAAAAATGAGAATAAGTAAAGGCGAAGAATACAAAAACATTTTAAACGATTACGACAAATATGAAACAATGCAAGTAGGAAAGCAAGATGAAAGAGATCATATAAGAAGGCAAATGGTGCTATTAGGCATAAGTAGAGAATTATTTACACATAGTCTTCCATTAATTGCAGCAGAACAATGCTATATAAAACTACTAAAAGATACAAGAAAACTATTAGAACAAGAAAACAAAACAAAAAGAGAAAGAACATTTGAACTTCTAATAGAATTGATAGAAGAGTACAATATACGTTTACTATCTACAAAAGTATATTGGGACAAGCCTGACGAAAGAGAAGAATATAAAAAGTTCTGGGCAAAATATAACGAAATTCAAAAAATAGAAAACGAAGAAGAAAAGAAAGAACAAAAAGAAATACTATTCTTAAAAAAAGACTTAAAAAAACTAAATAAAAGTAAAAATAATTACAACAAAATAATAAAAATAATAAAAGAAAAACTAGTAGAAAAAGGCGCAATAAGACAAATAAAGAATACTTGTAAAACAATGGGAGGGAGCTATAAAAAGCAAGTAGCATAAAATGCTTTTTATAAAATAACTAAATGAAAGTTGTAGAAATAAACTTTTTGGATATAGAAGAAAACAAAGAATATGAAAACACAATAAGTAAAGTAGTAGAAAAATGCTTTGAAGAAGAAAACTTGCAAAACAAAAACCTATACATAAATGTAATCTTAACAAATCCAAAAAATATAAAAGAAACAAATAAAAAATATAGAAATATAGATAAAGAAACAGATGTGCTATCATTTCCAATGTTTGAAAAAGAAGAAATACAAAACATAGAAGGTAATATACCAGACGTGTTAGGAGATATAGTAATATCAATAGAAAAAGTAAAAGAACAAGCAAAAGAATATGGACACAGTTTTGAAAGAGAATTATCATATATGGTAGTTCATGGATTTTATCACTTAATGGGATATGACCATATTAAGGAAGAAGATAAAAGCATAATGAGACAAAAAGAAGAAAACGTCTTAGAAAAATTAAAAATATTAAGGTAAGGGTGAAACTAATGGGAAGAAGAGAAAAAACAAAAGCAAAAAAATCAAATGGGGTAAAATTATTAATAATAATACTTGTATTACTATTAATAGTTGCAGGAGTATTATTTGCACTAAAAACATTGAAAAAAGGACAAGTAGAACAAGTTAACAATGGAGAAGTTCAACAAGAAGAAAAAGAACAACCAAAATTAAAAATAGTAAACCAAGACTCTAAATCTAGACCGTATGCAGTTATGATAAACAATAACCATGCAGCATGGCCACAATGCGGAATAGGCGATGCATATATAGTATATGAAATTGTTGCAGAAGGTGGAATAACAAGAATGATGGCACTTTATAAAGACCAAGATACAGCAAAAATAGGTTCAATAAGAAGTGCAAGACATTACTTTATAGACTATGCAGAAGAAAACGATGCAATATTCGTACACTGGGGAGGAAGCCCACAAGCATACGCAAGACTAAACTCAATAGATTCAATAGACGGAATAGCACTAGAAGGTTCAGTGTTCTTTAGAGATAAAACACTAAAAAGAGACTTAGAACATACAGGTTTTACAAGCATGAAAAACGTAAAAGAATATGCAGATAAAAAAGGATATACAAGAGACACAAAAAAAGATTTATTACTAAATTACAGTATAGAAGATATTGACATGAGCAATATACCAAATGTTCAAACAGCAGATAGTGTAAGCATAAAATACTCAGACTATCATACAACAAGCTATAAATATGATGAAGATAAAAAAGTATATTATAGAAGCATGGCTGGAAAACCAAACGTAGACCTACAAACAGGAGAACAATATACTGCAAAAAATATAATAGTATATGCTGTAAATAACTACACATTATCAGATGGAGAAAACAAAGGAAGGCAAGACATAAAAAATATAGGAACAGGCAAAGGATATTACATCTCAGAAGGAAAAGCAATTCCAATAACATGGGAAAAGAAATCACACAGTGAGCAAACAGTATATAAATACGAAAGTGGAGAAGAACTAAAAGTAAATGATGGAAACACATTTATACAAATCTATCCAACAACAGGATCAGTAACCATTAAAGCAAATGAAACAACACAAAACGCAGTGTAAATATATAAAGAGGTAAATTCAAAAACTTGGATTTACCTCTTTGATTTATTTGGGGTTAATTAAACAAATTCCAATTTAATCTTTTTTTCTTTCAAAAAACATGATAAAATAATTGCGTAAAAACAAATAAATAAGCGAGGTAAAAATGGAAAAATTTAAATCAGGATTCGTTTCAATAATAGGAAGAACAAATGTAGGAAAATCAACACTAATAAATAGCCTAGTAGGCGAAAAAATAGCAATAACAGCAAATAAGTCACAAACAACAAGAACAGTAATAAAAGCTATAATAAATAACAAAAATTCACAAATAATATTTACAGACACACCAGGAATACACAAACCAAAAACAAAATTAGGAACAACAATGAACGACAACGCGTGGTCAACAATTCCAGAAGTAGATATAATTTTATTCATAGTAGAAGCAACATCAAACGGCATTGGAAAAGGAGACCAAATGATTTTAGAAAAGCTTAAAGAATCAAACAAAAAAGCAATACTAGTAATAAATAAAATAGATTTAATAGAAAAAGAAAAACTTTTAAACTTAATAGAATTATACAACAAAGAATACAATTTTGTTGCAACAATTCCGATTTCTGCAACACAAAACGAAAACACGAATAAAATAATAACAGAAATAGAAAAAAATCTTCCAGAAGGACCAGCATACTACGACGTAGAAGAATATACAGATCAAACAGAAAGACAATTAGTAGAAGAACTAATAAGAGAAAAAGCATTAAGATTACTTGACCAAGAAGTACCACACGGAATATATGTAGAAGTAGAAAAAATGAAACTAAGAAAAACAAGCAAAAATCAAGATATATATGATATAGAAGCAACAATATATGTTTTAAGAAAATCACATAAAGGAATAGTAATAGGAAAAGACGGTAATATGCTAAAAAGAATTGGAACAAACGCAAGGCAAGATATTGAAAAAATGCTAGATACAAAAGTAAACTTAAAACTATGGGTAAAAATAAAAGAAGGCTGGCAAGACAATGACAGTATAGTAAAAAAATTTAAAAATGAATAAATTCATATAAAAAAACAAAAGATAAAATTAGAGGTAAAAATACATATCCAAAAGAACAAAGGAAGTGTTTAATATGCTAAAACAAATTGCATGGAATACCTTTAAAAATACAGGAGATATAAATATATATTTAGAATTAAAACAAATAGATAATATAGAAGAAAATATGAAAGTAGGAAATTATGAAACTATTGAAAGTAAAAGGAGTAATAATTGCGGAAAAAACAGTATCAGACTTTGATAAAATAGTTACAATACTAACGCCAAACATACGGTAAAATAGAAGTTGCAGCAAAAGGCTCACGAAGACCAAGGAGCCTTCTTCTTGGTGCAACTCAATTTTTATGCTTTGGAGAATACCTTTTATACAAAAGCAATAAAACATATAGTATAAATTCCTGCGAAACAATAGAAATGTTTTACAATATTAGAACAGATTTGGACAAGCTACAATGTGCTTCAAACATAACAAAAATAGTAAACGAAGTAACAACAGAAAACCAAAATACATATAGAGTGTTACAATTATATTTAAATACACTCTACACAATATCGGAGACAGAAAAAAATCTAAGTTTAGTATCATCTACATTTGCATTAAGATTGCTATCAATAATAGGCTATAAACCAATCATAGAAGAATGCCAAAACTGTAAAACAAAAGAAGACTTAAATTACTTTAGTTTTAAAGACAATGGGTTAAAATGCAAAAACTGTGCAAAATTAGACAAAGGAGCAATAGAAATAACAGACACAACAAGAGATGCGATAAGATATATAATACTTGCAGATCCTAAAAAGCTATTTTCCTTTAATGTACCAGAAGAAAGCATAAAAGAATTGCAAATAATTTCAAAAATATATTTACAAGAAAAACTAGAAAAAGAATTTAAACTATAAATAAAATTAATAAAAATTCTTGCTAAATAAAATATATTAATATATAATACAAATACAAACACTTTGAAGGGAGAGATTTTTATGAACATAACAATAACAGGAAAAGAAGTAAAGGCAACAGATGCAATAAAAGATTATGTAGAAAAAAAGATGGAAAGAGTAGAAAAATATTTTGATGGAGATATAGATGTTTCTGTTACAATAAGAACAGAAGGAGCAGAACAAATAGCAGAAATGGCTGTTAAAGTAAAACAAGACTCATATAGAGCAGTAACAGCACACAAAGATATGTATGCATCAATAGACAAAGACATAGACATATTAGAAGGACAAATTAGAAAATGGAAAACAAAAAAAGACAAAGCAAATAAAGAAGATTCTATAAAAGCATTAAACAACTTACCAACAGAAGGAGCTATAGAAAACGAAATAATAAAAACAATTTATTATGACTTAAAACCAATGACAGCAGAAGACGCAAAATTAAAATTACAAGAAAAACCACAAGACAGATTTATAACATTTATAAACCAAGACACAAACAAAGTAAACGTATTATTCAAAATGAAAGACAACAAAAACTTTGGCTTAGTAGAACCAGAAGCATAATAAAGAAGGCAGGAACTTAAAGTTCCTGCCTTTATGTATAAATACACAAAAGTAAAAACTAAAAATTCCTGCTAAAACTAAAATAGAATAAATAACTATTTCATGTTATTTTCAGCTTGTTGGATTAATTTTTTAACCATGTTACCACCTATTCTACCAGCGTCTTTTGCAGATATATCACCATTATATCCGTTTTTTAGGTTAACTCCAACTTCGCTAGCTACTTCATATTTAAATTTTTCTAATGAAGCTTTTGCTTCTGGAACTAATGTTTTGTTTGAATTTGATGCCATTTCTTTTTCACCTCCTAGGATTGAAATTAATCATAAAAGCAATATTTGCTTTTCAATAATTATGATGTACATAAAAATTTTTTTTAAACTAGAAAATTCTGTAAAAAATTTTTACGCACCTCGCACTTCGTGAAATTACAATTTATTATAAAAAAATGTTGAAAATAGATTTGCTAATGATATAATAAAGAAAAAACAAAGGAGCAAATATTAATGTACAAATTAATAGCAATGGATATAGACGGAACTCTCTTAGATTCTTACGGAAATGTATCAAAAGAGAACATAGAAGCAATAAAAAAAGCAAAAGAACAAAACATAGAAGTTGTTCTAACATCAGGAAGAATGCCAAAAGCAATGACCGCAATAGCAAGTCAAATAAATGCAGAAAACTATCTAATTTGTGGAAACGGAGCAATGATATACGACGTAAAAAAAGAAAAAATAATTTACAGCAATTATCTTCCAAAAAAGAAACTTTTAGAAATTATAAAAATTTGTGAAGAAAACAGCATATATTACAACGTTTACACTAACGATGTTATTGTTACCAAATCTTTAAATTATAATCTACTATACTATCACAACGAAAATTTAAAAAATCCAGAAGAGAAAAGAATAAAAATGTATATAACAGAAGACATTTACAGCTACGTACAAAACTATGAAGGAAACGACTTTTTAAAAATAACAATATGCGATAGTGATGAACAAATATTTAAAAGCATAACAAACAAACTAAAACAACTAAAACAGGTAGACATTTTAGAAGTTTCACACATGTCAAAAAAGATGATAAAACATGGCTCGGAAGAAATAGAAATAGCATATTTCTATACAGAAATAACAAACGAAAATGCAAATAAATGGACAGCTATAGAAAAGCTAATAGAATATTTAAACATACAAAAAGAAGAAGTAGTTGCAATAGGAGATAATATAAATGACGAACCAATGATAAAAAAAGCAGGACTTGGAGTAGCAATGGGAAACGCAGCTCCATACATAAAAAATATAGCAAAAAAAGTAGTAGCAGACAACAACTCAAGTGGAGTAGCCGAAGCAATAGAAAGCGCACTAAATCAATAGAATATTACAGTAATATTACAAAAAGATTATTTTTAAATGACAACGCCTTAATCTGTTGTTTTTAGGGCGAAATTGTTATAAAATATAATAAAATACGAGTTATTAGGAGGAGTTAATTATGGCAGTAAATCCAATGCAAAAAAAAGCAAGAAATTCATTCTTATTAGGAATGTTAGTTACATTCATAATATGTGCAATAATAGGAATTATGGTTTACATTTTAATAGTTCTACCAGAAAATAAAGAAAAAAGCGAGAGAGGACAAGTTAAAACAGTATATGTTTTAAACAGAGACGTAAAATCAGGAGAAGAAATAACAGCAAGCATGTTTAAACAAATAGATTCATACGAAAACCTAGTACCAGCAAACTCAGTAAATGCAGCAACAATAGCAAATATAACTAGTGGAAAAAAAGTAGTAGCAAGAATAGATATGTATAAAAATACAGTTGTAACACAAAATGCTGTAGCACTAGAAGAAGAACAACTTACAGACGATGTAAGAACAATGGAATACAATATGTTAATGTTACCAATTAACGTTACAATAGGAGATTACGTAGATGTAAGAATAACATTCCCAAATGGACAAGACTTTATAGTAATTGCAAAAAAAGAAATAAAAAATATTCAAGGAAATACTGTTACATTTGAAATGACAGAAGAAGAAATATTAATGCTAAACAGTGCAGTTGTTGAATCATACATTATGAAAGCATCAAATATTTATGTTGCAAAATATGTAGAACCAGGAATGCAAGAAAAAGCATCAAATACATACACACCAACATCAGAAGTAATTAGATTAATAAATACAGACAGCAACATAGTAGCAGAAGCAAAACAAGGATTAGCAGAAAAATTCAATGTAGACGTAAGAAATGATATGAATTCAAGTTCAGGACAATATTCTGAAGAAGCAAAAACAAATGTAGAAGAAGGAATACAAAAACAAATAGAAGATGCTAAAAAAGCAAGAGAAGAATACTTAACAGGTATATCAGCAGAATAAACACAAAACAGGAGGCTTGCAATTTGAAAAAAATAGGATTTATAGGAGCATTTGAAAAAACAGATTTAATGGTATATGTTGCAAGAATACTAGTAGAGTTACAAAAGAAAGTATTAATAGTAGATTCTACAATTTTGGGTAGAGCTAGGTACATAGTACCTAGCATTTCGCCTAGTAAATACTATGTAACAGAATATGAAGGAATAGATGTAGCAGTAGGATTTAATAGACTAGAAGAAATCCAAGAATACTTAGGAGATTCAAGTTTACAATACGATATAATTCTAATAGATGTTGATACACACGAAAACTTTGAAAACTTTGACCTAGAAAATGCAGATAAAAACTATTTCGTAACAGGATTTGACAACTATTCATTAAAAAAAGGACTAGAAGCAATAGGAAAAATGCAAAATAAAATTTTAATGACAAAGGTTTTATTTTCAAGAGATATGTTAAAAGAAGAAGAAGACTATTTAAACTTCTTATCATTTTACTATTCTGTAAAATGGGCAGGAGACAAAATATACTTTCCTTACGACAATGGAGATAGCACAGTAATAATAGAAAACCAAAGAGCGGCAAAAATAAACTTTAAAAACTTAAGTTCAGAATACAAAGATGGACTAATAGAATTAGCGAATCAAATTGTACCAGAAATAAGAAACGGAGAAATAAAAAGAGTTATAAAAAATATTTAAAGGAGCAAAAGAAAAATGGCAATTATATCTTTTTGGAGTGAAGGGGATAGAGAAGCAGGAAAAACAGCATCACTTGCAGCAATCGCCACACAAATCTCAATAGATAACACATATAAAACTTTAATATTTAATGCAGAATACAATGACAGTAGCCTAGAAGAATGCTTTTGGCCACCCAAAAAGCCAAGAAAAGAAGCATTTATGTTAGGAAATAGAGCAGACCTCGCAACAGGAACTACTGGAGTTGCAAAAGCAATTTTAAGCAACAAAACATCTCCAGAAATTATAAAATACTATACAAAAACAATATATAAAGACAGATTAGAACTACTAACAGAAGACAATATAACACAAGAAGATTACCAAAACCAAAGAAGAACATATAAAGAAATAGCAAAAATAGCAAATAGATATTATAACTTAGTATTAGTAGATATAAGTGGAAGTCCAGAAGAAAGTATTACAAGAAGCATATTAGAAGAATCAGACATAGTAGTAGTAAACTTACCACAAAACATAAAAAAAATAAACGAATACTTAGAATTAAAAAGAACAAATAAGGTTTTTAATACAGAAAAAACAATAGTATTAATAGGAAGATGTGATAAAAATTCAAAATATAATGCTAAAAATCTATCAAGACAAACAAACATAAGAGACTTATATCCAGTTCCATACAACACACAATTCCTAGAAGCTATAAACGAAGGAAAAATAACAGAATTCTTTACAAAATTTAGAGGAAGAATTCATCCAGATGAAAACACATATTTCTTAGAAGAAGTAAAGAAAAATTCAGAAAGAATATTAGAAAAATTGAAAGAATTACAAATGAGAACATAAAAAACAAAAGAAAGGGGCACAAAAATGGTATTAAACATTATATTAATCTTTGTTGTACTAGTACTAGCCTTTGTAAGCATCAAATACTTTATAAAAAAGAATAAAGAGGCAGAAATAGAAGAAGATATTCCAGTAGAAGACAAAACATTTACACTAGAAGCTACAATGGAATTTGTAAAAAGAAGGTTAGACGAAATAACAAAAATAAATCTTTATGATATAGGATTATCAGAAGAAGAATTAAAAAGAAGAAAAGCCAAAAAGTACGAATTAAGAAAAGCATTAAAAGGCTGTACGTATGGTGACGTAAACGATAAAAAATATGTTAAAGAATTAATATACGATTTATTATACAAAGAATATGGTATAAATGAAACAAACATATCAAAAGCAATACCATTTGACATACCATCACTTTTAACATCACAAGATAAATTTGATATATTAATATATATGTACAAAAAAGACTTTGGGTATGAAGCTCTAACACAACTAATAAAAAAATATAATCTAGCAACGTTAAAATATGTAGCAGGAGAAGCAAAACCTTGCTATGTAATAACAAACGAAGAGATAAACGATATATACGAAAAAGAACAATTACAACTATCATTTGCAGACAAATTAAATGTACTAACACAAAGAATATATCAACACTATAAAGGCTATAGCAGTATAGATGAAATAAGAGATATGAACATAGATGGTGTATCTGGTGGTGTATCTGGTTTACCAGAAAGCTTTTTAAGCCAAGTTGCACAAACAGATGGAGATTACCTAGAACAAATGACAGAGCACAAAGTGCCAAGAGCATGCGACAGTATTTGGATTTTCTTCCAAGGTAAATCAATAAGACTAGCATTCCTTTCTTTTGGAAGAGAAAGTGAACTAAAAAGAGTATGTCAAAACATATACAAATACAATAACCCAGGACAATTATCAGACACAAACGGATTTAAAATTAACGAAATGAAAGACGGTTCACGTGTTGTTGTTGTAAGACCAAGTTTCTCTGAAACATGGGCATTCTTCGTAAGAAAGTTCGACGTAAAAAGAGCAACACTAGAACAATTAATAGTAGCACCAGGAAAAGAAGATGCAATAGACTTATTAAAATACCTAGTAAAAGGAGCAAGAATTACAGCACTTACAGGTGAACAAGGTTGCCGGAAAAACAACAATGCTTATGGGTATGATAGAAAACATATACGAAACAATGAACATCAGGGTTCAAGAAACTGCATTCGAGTTGCACTTAAGAAAAATATATCCAACAAGAAACATATTATCATTTAGAGAAACAGACACAATTTCTGGACAAGCAGGTTTGGACGTTCAAAAGAAAACTGACGGTAGTGTTAATATAATTGGTGAGGTTGCAACAGACCCCGTAGCATCTTGGATGATACAAGCAGCCCAAGTAGCATCAAAATTTACATTATTCACTCACCACGCTAAAACATTTCCGAACTTGGTAACAGCATTACGTAACTCTATGCTTAGAACAGGTGTATTCACAGATGAAAGAACAGCAGAAGAGCAGGTTGTTCAAGTATTAAACTTTGACGTACACTTAGTAAAAGACTTTAGAGGTAGACGTTACATAGAAAGAGTAACAGAATGTATTCCAATCGAAGACAAAAACGAATATACGTATGAACATCAAAACGAAAAAACAATAGAAGGCAAATTAAGCAAATTTATGGACAATGCAACAAGATATTTCTCAAAAGTAACAAATAAAGAACTATATAAATATGTAAACATTATGGAATACAGAAATGACGAATATGTTATAACAAACAAAATATCAGACTATAACATAAAAGAAATGAGAAACAACATGGACGAAAACGATGCAGCAGAATTCGATAAATTTATAGAAAGAAACTGGGGAAAACAAAACGTAGGAGTTGCAGCCCAAGGCGACCCACAACCAGCAAGAAGAGGAAGACCAAAAAAAGCATAAAAATGAGGTGAGAAACAAAAGATGTCAAATCAAACAATACTATATTTTATGGCAGGCACTGTAGCCTTGTTCCTAATAGTAGTAATAGCATACGTAATATTAAGAAAAAAAATGGGCAAAAGCGACATGAGAAGAATGAAAGAACTACAAGCGGGAACAAAAGAAAAAAAATTCTCATCTGATGTAACATACCAAAAATTATATTTAATATACAATAAAATTCCTCTATTAAAAAGATATGTAAAAAAGCTAAGAAGAAAAATAGAAATTATAAGTATAGAGGATGAATACATAACAAGAAGACAAACAGCAAAAATAATAACAAACTCATTACTAGTAATAATACCATTAACATTTGCAATATTTCTTTTCACAAAAGGAAATGCGCTATTAAGAGTAATACTATTAATGTTTGAAGTTTTCTTAATAGAAACAATAATGACAGGAATGGTAGACAAGCTAGACACAAAATTATTAAAACAGCAAATAGATTTCTTTGCAGAAATAAGACATGCATACCATGAATTCAACATGGTAGAAGAAGCAATATACGAAGTATCACAAAATGACGAATTAGAAGTTTCTCGTCAAGGAGAAAAAATATACGAAATATTAATATCAGACGACCCAGAAACAGAACTAGAAAAATATTATGACGTTGCACCAAACAGCTATCTAAAAGAATTTGCAGGTATTTCATACTTAACAAGAGAATTTGGAGATAGAACAATAGATGGAGCATCGCTATACCTAAAGAACCTAAATAATATTACACAAGAAATGCAACTAGAAATATTAAAAAGAGATAAATTAGATTATGTATTTCAAAGTTTATCAGTAATTGCAATGCTACCAGTATTGTGCTTACAACCATTAAGAAACTGGGCAGTATCTAACTTTAGTTTTACAGCACAATTTTACGATGGAAAATTAGGTTTAATAGCACAAATAGCATTAATAATAGTAACGCTTATTTGCTATATTTTAACAAGAAAATTAAAAGATAGTGGAGCAATAAAAGACGAATACAAAGATCCAAATAACGTATGGCAAATGAAACTATACAAAAATCCAGTAGCAAAAAAGATTATAGATTTATTTATTCCAAAAGAAAAAACAAAAGAATACAGAAAAATGATAAAACTAATGAAAGAATCAGCAACAAAACAAAAACTGGAAACTGTATATGTAAATAGACTTACAATATGTGTTGCTACATTCTTATGCTCAATACTACTATTTTTACAACTACACAATGTAGCAGTAGACTATGTATATAATGAGCCAACATCAGACTATAACATAATGGGAGCAATGTCGGGAACCGACTCAAAAAAAGCAATGGAGATAACTGAGCAACATAATAAAATACTTGTAAAATTTAAAGGAAAACCAAAAACTACAAAAGTGCAAATAGAAAAAGAAGTAAGAAAATTAGAATATTTTAAAGATTATAAAGATGCAGAGATAGAAAAACAAGTAAACAAAATATATGATAAATTACAAATAATAAATGCAGAGTACTTAAAATGGTTTGAACTACTATTAGCATTTATATTTGCAGGAATAGGCTATATGGGACCAAAACTAATGCTAATATTCCAAAAAATATTAAGACAATTAGAAATAGAAAACGAAATAATGCAGTTCCAAACAATAATACTAATGCTAATGAAAATAGAAAGAGTAAACGTAGAAATAATACTAGAATGGCTAGAAAGATATGCAAACATATTTAAAGAGCCTATAACTAAGTGCGTTAACAACTACGAAGCAGGTGCATGGGAAGCACTAGAAGAATTAAAAGAAGAAGTTGCTGCACCACAATTTATACGTATAGTAGAAAGTCTTCAGGCAGCAGTAGAAAAAATACCTATTGCACAAGCTTTTGACGAATTAGACAATGAAAGAGAATACTACCAAGAAAAAAGAAAAGAAACAAATGATAAACTTATTTCAAGAAAAGGACTAATAGGAAAAGTAGTAGGATTTGCTCCAATGGTATTACTATTTGTAGGCTACTTAATAATACCATTAGTAGCAATAGGCCTATTAAGTATGACAGATGCTTTTTCAACAATGTCTTCAACAATTTAAAAACAAAAGAAAGGAGAATTTAAATGGAAAATGCCTCAAAAGCTTTGCTTATAGCAGGTGGAATATTATTAGCAATATTAATATTAGGTCTATTAGCATTACTCCTTTCAAGCCTCTCATCAAATCAACTGGCAGAAGAGAAAAAAACAGAGGCAAAACAATTACAAGAATTCAATCAACAATGGGAAGCATATAACAAAAAAGCTTTATTTGGATCAGAAATTATAACAGTTGTAAATAAAGCAATACAAAATAACAAATCAGCAGAAACAATGGATGAAAAAAATAAATTCTACGTAAATGTAACAATAGATTGTAAAAATACAACGTTTGATACCAAAATAACAAAAATAGATTTAAAAACAGGAACAACGACAGATGAGGTCGAAGAGATTCCTGCAACAGCTAATAATGGAACGAAAATAACTAAAGAGAGTGTAAGTTTGAGTGGAATAACTGAACTTGGAAGTTGGCAAACTAATGGAAAACTAGCTATGTCAAATAAAGTGGTTGAAAAGTTTAAAAATACAAGCTATAAAGAAAAATATGAAGATAAACAAAATAATGCAATATACTATTTGGACTCAGCATTTAAAGTGTTTAAAACAACACCATTTAAATGTAAGGGAATAGACTATGATAATGGTAGAGTTCATGCAATACATTTTGAAATCAGATAAACATAAACCTGAAAGGGGAAAAAAATGTGGAAAATGCATCAAAAGCCTTGCTTATGGCAGGAACAATATTAATAGCAATGCTTATATTAGGAGTTGGAGTATATTTAGCTATCAACTTTAGCCAAACATCAGATACATATTACAAAAGATGGAATACAGAGCAAGTCCAACAATACAATGAGCAAATAACAAGAAATTTTACTATAGAAAATGGAGATACATTGATAACAGCTCAAGGGATAATAACAATAAGAAACTTAATAAAAATGTCAAAGTACGACGGAGTAACATCATTAGTAGGCAGGAATGACCAAATTATTAGTACTTCAAATGAAGATTTGCTAAAAAAATCATTTGATAAAAATGGAAAATTAGAAAAATATAAAGTGATAAAAATAGAAAGAGAAAATGGTGCAGCAGGACTAATAACAAAAATAAAAGTGGATTTGTAGACAAAAATATTGCATAATATAAAAAAAAAAGTTATAATTAGGGAGGAAGTATATTTGAAAAAATCATTTTTAATAATAACAGCAATAATACTAATTATAATATTTATAGTACTAGGATATATTTTTGAAGCACAAGCAAAACAAAATCAAGCTATTTCATACAATAAGCAATACGAAAGCTATTTAGGTAAAGAAATATATGGAGCAGAAATAGCAACAATAATAAACAAAGTAACAGAACAAAATGAAAGAAACAATGTTTCAAAGGACGAAAATGGATATTACATAGATAATGGAACAAATAGCATAAAAATAGACTTAAAAATGATAACAATAGAAAAAACATATCCAATGGAGCTAATATACAAAAACAACATTACAAACTTTGTAAAAAACTTTAATGTAATATTATTTAAATGTACAAATATAGAATATCATAAAACAACAGGAAAAGTTAGCAAAATTATATTTGAGCAAATAGAAAAATAAATTAGTTTTTAATATTTTTAAGACAAGTTCTTAAAAGTCAAAAGATAAATATTTAAAATTCAAAGGAGGAAAATTTATGGAAAACGCATCAAAAGCACTTTTAATAGCAGGTGCAATCTTAATAGTAATTTTACTAATAGCTGTAGGAATGATGGTGTATAGAGGGGCTCAAGGTAGCATTCAAAAAGCAATAGGATCAATGAGTTCAACAGAAAAAGATATACATAATTCTCAATTTGAGCCATTTGTAGGAACTAAAGTTTCAGGAAGTAATGTAAGATCTTTATTAAGCAAAATGATTACAAATAACAGCGATGATAATAATGTACAAGTTAAATTAAAGGGAATAGGAACAGATCCTAATGCAGTAATGGGACAAATAACTACAGCTGCTAGTGCAACATACAAAGTAGAGGCAACTTATAGTGAAGGTGTAATAACAGAAATAAATGTTAGTAAAAATAGCTAGTACAAAAAAATAGCAAAGGAGAAATGTTATGGAGAATGCAGTAGATGCTTTAAAAATTGCATTTGGAATGTTAGTATTTGTAATTGCACTTACATTAGCATTTATGGTGTTCTCCCAAGCAACTCAAACATCAACCAAAATGCTATTCGCAAGTGACAAAACAAATTACTATACATATAGTGATGAGCCGAATGAGCAAGGAAGAATAGTAGGCGCAGATGTTGTAATATCATCACTATACAGATACTACAAAGAATCAGTAGTAGTACGTATAGTTGATGGAAACAATACAGAAGAATTTAACACAGAAACAGATGGAGGACTATCACAAAAAGAAAGAAAAAAAAGAGTCAACGACTGGATAGGGAAAAATAAATTAGATGGCACTTTTCTAGAAACTTTTGACGAAGTTAAAAAAAGTGGCGAATATATAGTAGAAGATGATGGTTCAGAACTTACAGTACAATCAGGACAAACAAGTATATATATAACATATACAAAAAAACCATAAAAAGGATGTAAAATATAAAATAGGAGGTTTCTTATTATGTCAGACACATTAATAACAATTATTGCAATATTTTTAGCAGCAGTTTTAATGTTTGTATTTCCACTAATGGCAGTATCTAGCAACCAAGAAGACGTAACACAATTAGCGGTAACAGAAGCAACACAAGAATTTGTAAACAAAGCTGCAACAAAAGGCAAAATTACACAAGAAGATTATGATGCTTATGTGCAAACACTAGGAGCAACAGGAAATACTTATGATATAAAATTAGAAGTACAACATTTAGACGAAAATCCAGGTAAAAAAACTACTACAACAGCAGGAGATATGATAGGAGAAAATGTTAGATATTCAACATTTACAGATGAAATATTACAAGGAATTGAAAAAAACAATGGAAAATATTCACTATCAAAAGGCGATAATGTTATAGTAACAGTAAACAACACAAACACAACATTAGCTCAATTATTAAGAAACTTCGTGTATAAAGTAACAGGTTCAGACACATATCAAATAGGAGCAAGTGCTTCTGCTTTGGTTGTAAGTAATGGAAAATAAAAATGCATAAAGATGCATATTTCTAATGTCTCACATAAGGGGAACAACACAATATATGTTATCCTTATGTGAGACATTAAAAATATGTACCTTAAAATCAAAAACAATCTACAAAAATAAAGAGGTGGACCAATGAAATTACAAAACATGACCGTAATATTCATAATAATAATGATACCTATAATAATAGTAACATCATATTATATAGGGCTTCAAATAAAAACAATAACAATGCAAAAAGACTACACAGTAAAACTGCAAACAGCAGCCAAAGATTCAATACAAGCATTAGAAATAAATACAGTAGAATGGAATAGTAATTCAGCTAACCTAGCAGATTCAAAAAGAAGAGACGTATTAGCTTCTATAAACACCTTTACAACAAGTTTAGCAAACAGTATGGGAATAGGTGGAGCAGGAAAAGGAAGAATACAAACATACATACCAGCAATAGTATATACAATGTATGATGGCTATTATATATATTCAGCATCATTAATGCAAGACCAAGATACAACTAAGGATGGACTAACACAATTTGAAAATGATGGAACAATAAAATCTAATGGAACTTCATACCAATACATACTAAAACCATACTCACCATATTCAGCAAGATATGTAAGTGGTAATACAGACATAACAGTAAATTATACATTAGATAATTACATTAGAGTATATGGAACAGTAAATGGAGAATATCAAGCAAAAGAAGGATATTTAGTAGTTTGTGATGATAATGCAGGAGTAAAGAATGTTGAAAGTGGTAGAATAAGTGAAATAACATATAGAGGGGCTACAATAAAGCCAGAAACATTAACAGAACAAGTATATACAGTAGATGACGGAAAAGTAAAAAAATATTCATACATTTATGACCAATACGATAACAAACTATATTGGGATAACAAAGATGGAACTAATGAAGACAACTACTTTTCAGTAGATAAAAATAATAATAAAGTATATTTACAAACTGCTTTACCCGAAGGAGATGCAGGATTTTCAATAACAAATAGATTTAGAAAAATATCAATTCCAATGTATGATAATAGGGAAGACGAATGGACAGTACAAAAAGTATTTCAAATACTAAATCCAGGGGGAGAATATAAATTTTATTATGAAAACCAAAGTGGTGCATTTGTAGAATTTACTAATCCAGGAAAAACATTAGGTACTGTAAAGCAAGAAGAAGATTACAGTGCAATAAATTATTGTGTAGAATCTTATGTATTCACAAAATGGGTAAATAAATATTTAAAAGACATAACAGTTAAAAATATTCAAAGCCCAACAGTTGGACAATATAATAATGTAGGTGAGGATGCAAATATATTTGCCATTAATTCTAATAATAACAACCCAGACCCAGAAAATGACGGTGCTTATGCAACTTCAGTATTAGCGCAACATAAAAAAGACATAATAATAAACACAATAGAAAAAAACCTATCACAAGCAACAGAACAGGCAAAAAAAATGAATCCAAACTATGAATATAGATTACCACAATTAAGCTATGATGAGTGGGAGCAAGCATTAAGCAACATATCTATAATTGCATTTATGCAAGGAATGCCAATAGGCTTAAAATACTATAATAACTATGCAATAGCAACAAGCACACTAAACAAAGAATTTGTAGACCCAGACGAGCTATACTTTGCAGGAGCAGGAGACCAATACTATCATCAAAGACAATGCAACCAAGCAACAGGTAATAATTATATAGGATACAGGAGCATAGACTACATAGCAAAAAGTTATGAAGTAGAAAATGACACAACAAAATATTATTACCCACATGCCAATGGAGGTAATTCAGAATTAGAATGTTATTATTGTTTAGTAAACAGGTCAACATATAAGCTAGTAAAGAAAAATCCTACTTGGACAAACTCATATTACAATGCATTAGCAAGAGAAAGATATATGCAATTAGACGAACCAGGAACATATAAACCAAACGTAGTAGTAGGAAAAAAAGCCGAGACTACTTCAGTTGAATATGGAGGAACTGTAAAATATACTATTACAATTAAAAATAATGGAATTGTTGAGGACACAGTTAATCTTTTAGACTTTTGGGATAAAGAAGATTTTGACTCCGGAACAATTAAAATAGCATCAAATGGGCTAGGTGTTGATCTTAACCCAAATACAGTAATATATGAGAAAGATGAAGAAGGTAAAAATAAAACAGATCAAAATGGAAATCCAATAGCTAAAAACGGAATATTTGCAGAAGAAATAAAAATAGGAGCAAAACAAGAAAAAACTTTAGAATATACAATAAAAGTAAAAGGAAAATTAGGAGAGCCATTGGTAAACACAGCAGCAGTTTACTCTTGGGGCAATAATGACGTTTCAATAGCAGAAGCAACAGAAACCACAACAGTTAAAAAGACTATAAAAGTAGCTAAACCAGAAGTAGCACAAAATTATAATATAGTTATGGTATTGGATCATTCATTGAGCTTGATTGACAATATAGGAGATGTATATGAAGGAGTAGCAACTTTTTTAAAAACAACGAATATTGAAAATGCATTTAAAAAGGGCAATTCACAACTTTCTACAATACATTTTAATAAGTCGGCCTCAACAAAATATAGTAAAGAAAAAAATATAGAAAATATATATGATTATTATAATAGAAGAGTTGTAAAAATAACATTAGGAGGAACAAACTATAATGCTGCACTAATAAAAGCAAAATCAGAATTTGAGGCTATGAAAGAAAATAGCAATATAAGTGCAAAAAATGTGTTAATATTCTTTACAGATGGAGCTCCAACAGGTAGTCAAGATGGAACATCATATACAATAGATGAAGAAGGAAAGTATTCTAAATACGGAGGTCTATGGCTAAATCCAATAAGAAGTTGGAAAGAAGATGCAAAAGAGGTATGGGATAAAATAAAAGAAAATAGAAACAATATAAAAAAATTGGAAACGGAAATTTATTGTATAAACTTTGGAAGCGAAGAACAAAACAAAAATGCAGAATATGGACTAAAGAATATAATATCATCATATAACGAAACAAAAAACGAACAATATTACGCAAAATCAGATAATCTAGAAAGTATTAAAACTGCTTTCGAAAGTATTTCAAGTACAATCACAAGTGAATTAGATGTACCAGATACATATACAACAGCTAATAATAAGTTAGAATTAAAAGAAGCAGATAAGATTCAATCTATAAAAATAGGAGAAAGTGTATATGGTAAAGCAGAAGCAAAAGAACAAAGAATAATAATAGAAGAAAACGGCAAAACATATCTTAATTTAGAAAAAGTAGAAGATTTAAACCAAGAAATAACAATAATATATTAATCAAAACCCGAGTGGACAGAATTTCTGTCCACTCATTTTCTGTCGAAAAAGCAAATAATCCCACGAACGATTTATCTTGAATTCTAAACACAAATATGATACAAAAATAATATAAATTCTGGCAATAAATCAAATTGCCAAAGCAGATTTATTTCAAAAAAGAATTAAAATTTTAAAAAATGGTTATTCTAAAAATAAAGAGGGTGACCATTTTTTTATGAAAAAAATAAAAAGAGCGATACTAATTTTACTACTATTAATAATCCTTGCATACACAACAAATATAACCGCAATACCAAATAGTGTAATTATATTTCAAGGAGAAGAATTAAATTTGGGAACAGCATTTGGGTTGTATTTAAAGGAAAAAGAAGACAAAACAGTGCAGACCTCTAGTACAATAGAAAATAAAAATGTATTGTCAAAAAAAACAGTAACAATAAGTCTATTTAATCTATTTGATATAAAAGATCTAGAAATAAATACAATTCCAGAAACAACAGTAATACTACTTGGAAATTTAGTAGGACTAAAACTATACACAAGTCGGAGTACTAGTAGTTGGAAAAAGCGAAATAAATGGTCAAAAACCGTATGCAAATACAGGAATAGAAGAAGGAGATATAATAGTAGAAATAAATCAAAAAGAAATAACTTGTACAGCTGATTTAATAGAAACAGTAAATGATTCAAATGGAGAAGATATAAAAATAAAATATGTACGAGATGGAATAGAGTATACAGCAAATATGGAAGCAATAAGAGCCGAAGATAGCAAATACAAATTAGGATTATGGGTAAGAGACGGAGCGGCAGGAATAGGAACAATAACATACTATGAACCATCAAGCCAAAACTTTGCAGCATTAGGACATGGAATAGTAGATATAGACACAGAAAAATTAATTAAAATATCAAGTGGAGAAGTAGTTACAACAAGAATGTCATCAATAGTAAAAGGAAAAGAGGGTGTACCAGGAGAAATAAGAGGAAGTATAGTAAACAGCCAAACAATAGGAACAGTAGGGCAAAATACAGAATTCGGAATATATGGAAAAGTAACAAATACATCTCAATTTAATTTAGACAATTTAGAAGAATTACAAGTGGCAAAAAGAAACGAAATAAAGCAAGGAGAAGCAAAAATTCTTTTAGCAATAGAAGGCGGAGAAAGAAAAGAATATAATATAGAAATTACAAAAATATATAAAAACAATAATTCAAATAATAAAAGTATGCTAATAAAAGTAACAGACCAAGAATTATTAAATTTAACAGGTGGAATAATACAACGGAATGAGTGGAGCACCAATAATACAAAACGGAAAATTTGTGCGGAGCAGTAACACATGTATTAGTAAATGACCCAACAACAGGCTATGCAGTGTTTGGAGATTTAATGATAAAACAAACAAGACAAATAAACTAAAATGTGGGGAAAAAGGGGTCAGACCCCTTTTTCCCCATTTTTGTCACAAAACTACACATATTGACATATTATATAGTAATCCTAATATGAGTAGGGGGTGCTTTATATTATGGAACCACAAGTAGATATATGCTTTAAAAAAGACAAAAAAAGAAGATGCTGTATGGATATAGCAATATTTATATTAGTAATTTTCATAGCTTTTGTAATTGGACTAATTGTAGGAACTTTAACAGATTTAATAACAACATTAGGTCTAGGTGCAGTAATTCTATTCTTAGTAACACTTGTAATACTATTAGTTATTGAAGTTATAATGTTTGTATGTTGCAGAAGAAAAAATTGCTAATTAAATAAATAAAAAACAAAGGGAGGCGTTCTCCTTTTGTTTTTTTATATAATATATTGTAAAAATAAGCATTTTAATATAGAATAATAAAAAAACAAAGTGAGGTTACAGTATGGCAGTTGTTTTAGATGGAAAAGAAGTAGCTAGAAAAATAAGACAGAATTTAAAAGAAGAAGTAAGCAAATTAAAAGAAGAAGGAATATCACCAAAACTTGCAGTAATTATGGTTGGAGATGATTCTGCTTCAAAAATATATGTAAGAAATAAAAGCATAGCATGTAACGAAATTGGAATAGAATATGAAGAATATTTATTAAGTGAAGAAACAACCATGAAGGAGCTTTTAAGTTTAATAGATAAATTAAACAACGACAAAACTATAAACGGCATTTTACTTCAAAGTCCTATACCAAAAAAATTAGATATAAATGAAGCTTTTAAAGCTATAGATCCAATAAAGGATGTTGATGGATTTAACCCAATGAATGTAGGAAAGCTATGTTTGGGACAGGATGCATTTATTTCATGTACTCCTTATGGAGTAATTAAAATATTAGAAGATTACAATATAGAAATAGAAGGCAAAAATGCAGTTATAATTGGAAGAAGCAATATTGTTGGAAAGCCAATGCTACAATGTTTATTAAACAAAAATGCAACAGTAACAGTTTGCCATTCCAGAACAAAAAATTTAGCAGAGATTACAAAAATGGCAGATATATTAGTTGTTGCAATAGGAAGAAGTAAGTTTGTAACAAAAGACATGGTAAAAGATGGGGCAGTAGTAGTTGATGTTGGAATTAACAGAGGCGAAGACGGAAAACTATGTGGAGATGTTGACTTTGAAGAAGTTTCAAAAGTAGCATCATACATTACACCTGTTCCAGGAGGAGTAGGACCAATGACAATTGCAATGCTTATGAACAATATTGTAAAAGCTACAAAACTTCAAAATTAGTATAAGGGCTATTTATACAGAGGGGGATTCTTAAAAAGGAGAATCAATGGAAGAAATTAAATATTGGATATGGTTTTCTAGAATAGAAAATTTAACTCCAAAATTGCAACTAGAGTTATTACAAAAATTTAATACCCCACAAGAACTGTGGAATAAAAAAGAAGAAGAACTTATGGCTCATGGAATAAGCGATAAAAATGTTAAAAAAATTTGTGAACCTAAATACAGAAAAAATTTGGACAAGTATTTAGAATATATGCAAAAAAACAAAATAGAATTGATTAACATTTATAGCAAAGAATACCCAAGTAATTTAAAACAAATTTATGACCCACCTGCTTTTTTATATATAAAAGGAAACAAAGAAATACTTAATAGTAAAAGTATATCAATTGTAGGATGTAGAGATTGCACAACTTATGGCAAAAATACAGCAATAAAATTTGCATATAATTTGTCTAACAACAATATTAATATAGTAAGTGGACTAGCAAAGGGAATTGATGCATATTCTCATATAGGATGTTTAAAAGGAAAAGCAAAAACCATAGCAGTAGTTGGATGCGGGCTAGATAGGGTTTATCCAGAAGAAAATAGATGGATTTATAACAAAATAATAGCAAATGGTGGAGCAATAATATCGGAACATGTTATAGGAACAAAACCACTAGCACAAAATTTTCCAAGGAGAAATAGAATAATAAGTGCACTTTCGGAAGCTCTAATAGTAGTAGAAGCAAAAGAAAAAAGTGGAACACTTATTACAGTAGATTTTGCACTAGAACAGGGAAAAGATATTTATGTTGTACCAGGAAACATTGATAGCCTTAATTCAGTAGGAACAAACGACCTTATAAAACAAGGGGCAAAGGTTTTAACAAAAATTGATGACATTTTAATTTAAAAATTTGAAATTTTAGTACAAGTGTAATATAATATTATATATTTTATTAGGAGGTCACAAAATGGCTGATAAAAAAAGAAAAAGTAAAAAAACGAACCAAAAGGAAAATTTAGGCAAAGAGTATAAAACAAAAAATAAAAAAACACAAACAAAGAAAAAGAAAATAATTAAAAGAATTCTTATAGCACTACTTTTACTAATACTAATATTAGCAGGAATAGCATTTGGAATAATTTGTGGTATAGCAAAAGAAGCTAGACTTACAGCAAAGGATTTTGTAATAAAAAATGAAAATTCTATTGTACTAGATAAAGACGGCAACAAAATTGCAGAATTAAGTGGAACAGAAAATAGAAAATACATAAGCATTTCAGAAATGGCTCCATATTTGCCAGAAGCATATATATCAATAGAAGACGAAAGATTCCGTGACCACATGGGAATTGACGTTAAAAGAACTTTGGCAGCAACAGTAAAATATGCATTCAGTAAAGTAGGAATTGGTTCTTCAAGTTATGGTGGTAGTACAATAACACAACAATTAGTAAAAAACACAACACAAGAAAAAGATAGAACATGGCAAAGAAAAGTAAAAGAAATGGCAAGAGCTTATTACATAGAAAAAGAATTATCAAAAGACCAAATTCTAGAATTGTATTTAAACTTAATATTTATGGGAAATACATCTTATGGAGTTGAAGTCGGTTCAAATTATTATTTTTCTAAAAGTGCAAAAGATTTAGACTTAGCAGAATGTGCATTTTTAGCAGGGATAAACAATAGCCCAAACAGCTATGACCCATTTGTGGAAGACGAAGAGCAAAGAGAAAAGAATTTAACAAAAATAAAGAAAAGAACAAAAACAGTTATAGAAAAAATGCATGAGCTTGGAAAAATAAAATCAGAAGAAGAATATAACCAAGCACTTGAAAAAGTTGAAAATGGTTTACCTTTCCAAAAAGGTGCATCATTAGCAAATGTATACTCATACCATACAGATGCTGCAATTTTACAAATAGAAAAACAAATAATGGAAGAAAAAGACTTAACACGTGAAGCAGCAGAACTATATCTATATGGTGGAGGATTTACAATTTACACAACACAAGATAGTAAAATACAAGAAACAATGAACGAAGAAATGCAAAAAGCAAAATACTTAAAAGCATCTAAAAAAGAAGCTGGTAAAACAGCACAAGCAGGTATGGTAATATTAGACCATAAAACAGGATATGTATTAGGTGTAATTGGAGGTCTAGGAGAAAAAACAACTTCACTTGGATTAAATAGAGGAACACAAGCTGTAAGACAAACAGGTTCTTCAATGAAGCCATTAGCAGTTGTAGCACCTGGAATAGATAGCGGAAAAATTACAGCAGCATCTGTATATGATGATGTTCCATATAAAAATTACAAAGATTACAACTATTTTAAAGGATTACTAACAATAAGATATGCAATAGAAAGTTCTCAAAATATACCAATGCTAAAAGCAATACAAACTGTTGGAGTAGAGAATTCACTAAAATTCTTAAAAACATTAGGATTTTCACATTTAGATGATGAAAAAGATAACAATATTGGTATAGCATTAGGAGGTTTAACACACGGTGCAACTCCATTAGAAATGGCAGCTGCTTATGGTGCAATAGCAAATGATGGTGTATATATTGAACCAACATTCTATACAAAAGTAGTAGATGGAAATGGAAATACAGTACTTGAACCAAAACAAGAATCAAGAACAGTAATGTCTGCATCTGCTGCGTATGTAGTAAAAGAAGTCTTAACACAACCTGTAAAGAGTGGTACGTCAACAACATTAGCTATGTCTGGAATGAGTGTAGCTGCAAAAACAGGTACAACAAACAACGATTATGACAGATGGATGTGTGGATTTACACCATATTATACTGCATCAGTTTGGTATGGATATGACAATAGTGAATACATATATGGTTGGTCATTAAGCCCAGCTGCTCAAATGTGGGCAGGAGTTATGAAACCTATACATGCAGGACTAGAAAAGAGAACATTTGCACAAACAAGACCAGGAGGAGTAGTTACTGCAAAGGTTTGTAGAGATTCAGGTTTATTAGTTACAGAAGATTGTGCAAATGACCCAAGAGGAGATAGAGGATATACAGAATTCTTTGTTCAAGGAACTGTGCCAACAAAACAATGTGAATGTCATGTAAAAGTAGATATATGTAAAGAAACAGGATTACTTGCAAATGAATTTTGCCCAGAAAAAGAATCAAAAGTATTTATAACAAGACCAAATAGCGATACAGATACAGCTTGGAAAAGTGCAAAAGATGCAGAATATATGTTAACAATAAAAGACACTTGTACAGTACATAAAGAACAACCAGATACAGTAAAACCAGAAATAAAATTAAATGGAAATGCTACAATAACCATAAAATTAAACGAAAAATACGAAGATCCAGGAGCAACAGCAAGTGATAATAAAGATGGAAATATAACAGATAAAATTAAAATGTCTGGTAAAGTAGATACAAGTAAAGTAGGAACATACACAATAACATATACAGTAGAAGACTCTTCTGGAAACAAAGCAACAGCGACAAGAACTGTTATTGTAAGAGGTGAAACAACAGAAAGCAAACCAGAGATAAAACTAAATGGAAATAGTGAAATGACTATAAAACTAAACGAAACATTTAATGACCCAGGAGCAACGGCAACAGATTCAATAGACGGAGATATTAGTAGTAAAATAACTAAATCAGGAACAGTAGATACAAGCAAGGCTGGAAAATATAAAATAACTTACAGTGTAAAAAATTCTAGTGGAAAAGAATCAAGTGTAACTAGAACAGTAACAGTGGAAGAATAAAAAAATATGGGTGCACAAGTGCACCCGTTTTAAAAATAGAAATAAAAGGAGAAATAAAATGTCTAAAAGAAGTAATTATATAAGCTGGGATGAATATTTTATGGGAATAGCCTTACTATCAGGAGAAAGAAGCAAAGATCCAAATTCACAAGTGGGAGCATGTATAGTAAGCCAAGACAATAAAATTTTATCTATAGGATATAATGGATTTCCAATAGGTTGCTCAGATGATGAAATACCATGGGATAGAGAAGGCGATTTTGCAAACACAAAATATCCGTATGTATGCCATTCAGAACTAAACGCAATATTAAATTACACAGGGTCAACATTAAAACAAAGTAGAATATATGTTACTTTATTTCCATGCAATGAATGTGCAAAGGCAATTATACAATCTGGAATTAAAGAAGTAATATATATGAGTGACAAATATAAAGACACAGACTCAGTAAAAGTATCTAAAAGAATGTTAGACATGGCCGGAGTAAAATATACTCAATATAAATCAAAGGGAGTAAAATTAGAATTAGATTTATAATAAAAACAAAAAATGAGGCGAAAAGGAATGTTCCTTTTTGCCTCATTGCATTTTATTTGAATATACGGTATAATATTATTATCTTACATAGAGGGGAGGTTTCCCAGGTGTTTGATTCTTTCGTGAGATTTTTTCACATAATGGAGAACATGTTTTCACGAGAGACTGCGATACTGATGGTCATCGCATTAATACTTGCAAGTATTTTAAGTGCAGTAAACGCAATAGGCGTGCGCGATAGCACTATAAAGAAAACAGGTAAAGATACGTGGACTATCTTTAAATATCGTTAAAACAAAAGATAAAGAAAACAAAAAAGGAGTTTAAATATAAAAAGAGATATTTGAATTATATAATTTAAATATCTCTTTTACTATATAATTAAATTATTCCAATATATCTATTGTAAAAAGAGGTAAACTAGTATAAAATATGTAAGTACAAATAGAGATAATATTTGGAGGTAAACATGAAACTTGTAGATGAAAGTAATTTAGAAAAATATAATGAATTTTTAAAAAAACATGATAGATGTAATTTTCAACAATCAATAGAATGGGGAAAAGTAAAAGCACCTGCTTGGAAAAATGAAGTTGTTCTAGCAGAAGATAAAGACGGAAATATAATAGGTTCAATAAGTGTACTAATTAGAAAAATACCTATTTTCGGGAATTTAATGTATTCATCAAGAGGACCTGTTTGCGATATACACAATAAAGAAGTACTAGAACAATTAACTAATGGGCTAAAAGAACTTGCAAAAAAATACAATGCATTTGTTCTAAAAATTGAGCCAGACATAAAAAGTGATGACCAAGAATTTAGAAAAATAGTTACAGAACTAAAATATAAAATAAAAGATGATGCTAAAAACTTTAGTGAAGAAATTCAACCAAGATATGTATTTAGACTAGACATAAAAGGAAAAACAGAAGATGAAATATTTAAAGCATTTCATCAAAAAACTAGATACAATGTAAGACTAGCAACAAAAAAAGGTGTGGTTGTAAAAGAAGGAACAAGAGAAGATTTAAAAGACTTCCACGAAATAATGAAAGTAACAGGAAAAAGAGATGACTTTATTATAAGACCATTGGAATATTTTCAAAAAATGTATGATGAATTAGGAAAAGACCATGTAAAACTTTTAATGGCATATTACGAGGACAAGCCAATATCACGGAATATTTGATATAGACTATGGAAACAAAGTATGGTATTTATATGGCGCAAGTAGCAACGAACATAGAAACTTAATGCCAAATTATTTATTACAATGGGAAGGAATAAAATATGCATTAAGCCAAGAAAAAGACATTTATGATTTTAGAGGAGTTTCAGGAGTTTTAGACGAAACACATCCTCAATATGGTTTATACAGATTTAAAAAAGGATTTAATGCAGAATTTACAGAATTTATTGGCGAAATATACTTTGACTTTAAACCATTTGTATACAAAACTTATAAAGTATCAGAAAAAATATTTAAAAAGACAAGAGGTTTTATAAGAAGATTAAAAGGAGAAGTTAAATGAAATCATTAATAATAAATAAAAATGATTTGAGACATAATATAAATGTAATAAAAAAACTAGCAAAAGTAGATATTCCAGACGACAATGGGAACGCTTATAAAATAATTGGAGTAGTAAAAGGAAATGGCTATGGATTAGGACTTATAGAGTATTCTAATTTCTTAATAGATAATGGAATAGAAACTTTAGCAATAGCAACAGTAGAAGAGGCAATAGAGCTAAGAAAAGCAGGAATAAAAGAAGATATATTAATGCTTTCTTCAACTAGTATAGAGTCAGAAATACAAGAACTAATAGATAACGACATAATACTAACAATAGGTTCAAAAGAATGTGCAGATATTGTAAATAAGCTAAGCAAGAAAACAGACAAAAAAATAAGAGCTCACATAAAAATAGATACAGGTTTTGGAAGATATGGCTTTATATACAGCGATATTAGAACAATAGTAGAAACAATAAAATCTTTAAAAGATGTTTCAATAGAAGGAATGTATTCACATTTTTCTTTGGCATATTACAAAAATAATAAATGGACAATAGAACAATTTAATAGGTTTATGGAAGTAGTAGAAGCATTAAAATTAAATGATATAAATATACAAACCTTGCATATTTGTAACTCACCAGCATTTTTAAATTACCCAAATATGCACTTAAATGGAGCTAGAATTGGTTCTGCATTTTTAGGAAGAGTAGATGCAGATATAAATGTAGGACTTAAAAAAATAGGGAAATTAAAATGCAGTATAGAAGAAATAAAAACTGTTCCAAAAGACTTTAATATAGGCTATTTAAATAGTTATAAAACTAAAAAAGAAACAAAAATTGCAATTGTGCAATTAGGCTATATAGAAGGCTTTAATATAGGTACAAGACAAGATATGTTTAGATTTGTAGATAAACTAAGAGGCCTATCACATAGTATAAAAAGCTTTTTTAGAAAACAAAACTTAAAAGTTACAATAAACGAAAAAAAATACAACATAATTGGAAAGTTAGGAATGTACCACATGGCAATAGACATTACAAATAGTGATGTAAAAATAGGCGATTTTGCATATTTAGAAGTTAATCCATTATATATAGATAGCAAAATAGAAAGGAAGTATGTATAAAATGGAACAAAAGAAGATACCATTTTTTAAAAGACTAAAAAATGCAATAACCAATTTCGACGAATATCAAAAATTTTCCCAAGAAAAATTAGGAACAGCAATAAAGTACTTTTTAAAACTAATGCTTATATTTTCAATTTTAATTTCTGGATTTCTAACAGCAAGAATGTATAAAGAAATAGAAACAATTAAAACAAGCTTTGCAGAAGAATGCCCAGATTTTAGAATAGAAAACAATACATTACTAATAGAGGGAGAAAACAAAAAATACGAAAAAGACATTGGCTATGAAACTTTGGGGCTAATTGTTGATTCGGAAAATACAGACTTAACAGAAGAACAAAATGGTCAATATCAAAGAATAATAGCATTTTACAAAGACAAAATGGTTATGAAAACAATGGATACCAAAACAAGTATGACTTACCAAGACATTAGCAAAAATCAGAATATAAATGGACTTTCAAAGCAACAAATTTTGGACTATGCTAATAGTAATGAGATGTTAGTTATATATTCAATATTTTTTGTAGTAACAATTATATTCGTATTTATTGCGTATTCAATACAAATCCTTTTAGATATTTTCTTATTATCAATAATAGGACTTATAATGAGTAAAATAGCTGCAGTAAAATTAAAATATAAAGAAGTATTTAATATGTCTATATATGCATTAACATTATCAATTGTTTTGTATTTAATATATATTTGTGTAAATATAAGTACCGGATTTACAATAAAATATTTTGATTTAGCATATCAGATTATTTCTTATATATATATTGTAACAGCAATATTAATGATTAAATCGGATTTAATCAAACAACAAATAGAAGTAGGCAAAATAATAGAAGAGCAAAAAAAGGTAAGAGAAGAAAAACAACAAGAAGATAACAAAGAAGAAAAACCAAAAGAAGACAAAAAAGAAAAGAAAGAGAAAAAAGAAAAAAAGGATAAAGAAGAAAAAGAACCAGAGCACCCAGAAGGAAGCCAAGCATAATAAAGAATCAAAAGGAGAGTAAAAGAATGAAAGACAAACCAAAAAGCAATGATAAACTACTATATTTAATTTTAGGAGTTATAACAGTAATTTGTGTTGCATTAATAACGATTCTAACATTAAATAATGGAGCAGATACAAAAGAAAACTTAGAATTGGCATACACGGATTTAATTAAAAAAATAGACAGCAAAGAAGTAGAAAAGGTAGAAATGACAGTTGGAAGCACTACTGTTAAAGTAAAACTAAAAAATGAAGAGAAAGAGAAAAAGACAATAGTTCCAAGTACACAAGCATTTATAGAATTAATACAAGAACAAGTAAAAAACAATAATGAAATAGAATTAATTCAAAAACCAGAAAATGCTTTGCTAAAAATTTCTCAAACATTAATTACATTTTTACCAACAATAATAGTATTAATACTATTCATATTGATATTTAAAATGCAAGGGCTTGGCGATAAAGGAAAAGTTTATGATGCAGAAAGCAACAAAGATACAAACACAACATTTAAAGATGTTGCAGGTTTAGACGAAGAAAAGAACGAATTAATAGAAGTAGTAGACTTTTTAAAAGAACCAAAAAAATTCCAAGAGATGGGTGCAAAAATACCAAGAGGAATACTTTTATGTGGAAAGCCAGGTACAGGTAAAACATTAATAGCAAAAGCAATTGCAGGAGAGGCAGGAGTACCATTTATATCTATGAGTGGTTCAGAATTTATAGAAATGTTTGCAGGTCTTGGAGCATCAAGAGTAAGAAAACTATTTGAAAAAGCAAAAAAAATAGCTCCATGTATTATATTTATAGATGAGATAGATGCAATAGGAGCAAGAAGAACAAATGCAAGTGGAGCAGAGAGTGAAAACAATCAAACACTAAATCAATTACTAGTTGAAATGGACGGTTTTGATACTAACGAAACAGTAATAGTTCTTGCAGCAACAAACAGACCAGAGATGCTAGATAAAGCATTATTAAGACCAGGAAGATTTGATCGTCAAATTACAATAGCAGCACCAGACGCAAGAGGTAGAGAAGAAATATTAAAAATACACGGAAAAAATAAAAAATTTGCAGATGATATAGACCTAAAGAATATAGCAGAAGACACAGCTGGATTTACAGGAGCAGAACTTGCTAATGTATTAAATGAAGCAGCAATTGTAGCAACAATAAATAAACACAAAAAAATACAGATGAATGATTTAGAAGAGGCTGTAAAGAAAGTTACAGTCGGATTAGAAAAACATAGTAGAGTTATATCAGACAAAGATAAAAGACTAACAGCATATCACGAAGCAGGACACGCAATAGTTAGTAAATTCTTAGAAACACAAACAGATGTAAAAGAAGTTTCTATAATCCCAAGAGGACTTGCTGGTGGATACACAATGTATAAAACAAACGAAGACAAATACTATATATCAAAAACAGAAATGGAAGAAAAACTAATTGCACTTCTAGGTGGAAGAGCAGCAGAAAAAATAGCACTAAATGATATTTCAACAGGAGCAAGCAATGATATAGAAGTAGCAACAGAAATTGCAAAAGATATGGTTACAGTATATGGAATGAGCGATACAGTAGGACCAATATGCTTAAAACAAAAAGAACCATATGAAAATAGAATTTTAGGAGAAAACATAGATGATGTAATAGGTGCAGAAGTAAAAAGAATGATAGATATAGCATACAAAAGAGCACAAGAAATAATACTTGCACACATGGATAAATTACAACAAGTAGCAGAAAGACTATTAGAAAAAGAAATTATCTCAGCAGAAGAATTTCAATCATTCTTTCAAGAATAGAACAATAAGAAAGACCGAGGAGCAAAATGCCCTCGGTCTAAAATTGTCAAAAAGGTTGACAAACAGAGCAGGATGAATTAAAATAGAAGGAGAGGAGGAAGAAAATGGAAAAAGAATTATTAAAAAAATTAGAAAAAACAGGAAGAATACAAGATGTAAGTGAAGCTTTTAAAGAATTTCCACCAGAAGAAGAATGGCATAAAGGAAAAATAGAGTCATTCTTAGAAAAAGAAAAAGAAGTATATGACCAATATAATGTTGGGGACATTGTATTTGTTAAAGAGTATTTATATAAAAATGGAAAAAAGGGAACAAACCATCTATTTGTAATAATAGAAAAGGATAATTATGCAGTACCAATAGAATATTTTACAATGCTTATATCGTCCCACTTAGACAAATTAAAATTTAGTACAAATAAACTTTTGTTAAAAGATGAGTTAAATAAATTAAAAAGAGACAGCATTGTAAAAACTGATGTGATATATAAAGTAAAAAATGAAGATATAGAATTTAAAATTGGAGAAGTAACAGAGAAAACTGTATTAGAATATAAAAAGAACCTAGAAAAACTTTTTTAATGTTCTTCTAGATTTATTTCTTTATTATTTAAATAGTTTAAAATGTCTGCATCTGTTTTAAATTTAAAAATTAATTTATAACTACACAATTCTTGAAATTTTTTATTAAACTTTTTATTTATTTCGTTTATTCCGTATTTACCGGTCACCAACAATAGGATAACCAATATATGCAAGATGTGCACGTATTTGATGAGTTCTTCCAGTGTGAAGAGTTACATCTAAGACAGAAGTATTACTACCTTTATTACGTTTAAGAACTTCATAAGAAGTAATTATTTTTCTATAACCAGTTTTAGGTTCAGGCGAAATATATACCATAGATTTTTTAGTATCTTTAAATAAATAAGCTGTTAAGGTTTCTTTATCTTTTTTAGGAATTCCATAAACAGTACATTTGTAGTGTTTTTCAATTTCTGACCCCTTAAACTTTTCTAAGATAATAGAAAGAGCTTCTTCATTTTTGGCAAATACTACTAAGCCAGTAGTGTTTCTATCTAATCTGTGACAAGGCTCAATAAAGCTATATTTTTCCTTTAAAATGCTTGTTAAGGTTTTTTCAGAATTGTTAGAAACAACTTCAAGCTCGGCTGGTTTATTAACAATTAATATATTAGAATCTTCATATACCATGTCTAAATTAAAATTTTTAAACAAAAGTTCATCATTAATAAATAATGTAATTTCATCATTATAATGAACAGTAACATTTTCTGATACCTTAACATTATTTACTCTAATATCTTTTTTTCTTAAAGCTTTATAAATTGTATTTAAAGTTAACCCATCAAAACTATCCAACAAAAATGTATTTAATTTTTTACCATCATATTTTTTACTTACTAATACTTTTTTCATAACAGTATAATTATACAACAAAACATACAAAATAATCAAATAAATTCATTGACATGAATAAAAACAACATATAAAATAATATTTATAGAGGGACAATTATGTATGTCCTAAATAGAGAAAAAAGGAGAAATACAAATGAGAAAGCAAAACGGAATTACATTAGTTTCTATGGTAATAGCAATAGTTGTAATGCTAATATTAGCAGGAACTACAATTACTTTAAGTATAAATGGTACTCTATTTGGAAAAACCAAAGAGGCAACAGAAAAGGCAAAAGAACAATCCGGAGAAGAGGAAGAAATTGAAAATGATTTAAAACAAGCCACTTGCTCACATGAATGGACAGATTGGAAAATAGATGCAACTGAGAAAAATGGAGAAGCAAGATTTAAAAGACATAGAGAATGCTCAAAATGTGGAAAAAAACAATCATACATGCTAGGGGCATATATAAATTATAATCCAAGTATAGGAGAAAATGGAGAAGAAATTAAAACAACATATATTTCCAAAGGAGCAAAAACAGGTGGAACAAAAGAAAAAGACAGAACAACAGATGGAAGCTGGGGAAATGGATATGGAAATCAAGAATTTGCAGTAACAAGTATTGAGCTATGGAAAGTAATAGGAGAAACAGAAGATGATAAACTAATAATAATGAGTGATGATCCAGTAATGACTGTAGACAATAAAAATTTTTGCTTATATAACCAAGCCGGATATTTAAATGCTATAAGAGAATTAGACAAAATAAGTAGCATATATGGACAAGGAAAATATGCAGACAAAACTCTATACCCAGTAGGAAATGGAACAAAACGAGCATCAGGAGCAAGAAGCATAAGAGTAGAGGATATGGAATATAAAGTGGTTGAGAATACTTATGAGAAGAAAATAGGAGCTAATGGAGAAGAGTATGTTTATGATCATAGCAAGACTGAAGAAGAGTCTGAAGAGGTTAATAGTAAAAAAAGAATTCAATATTTTGATGAGAAAACACAAGAGTGGAAAAACCTAAATGTAGGGGATGAACCAATAACATTTAGAGATGTTGAGCCTATAGAATTTAATGAATCTATAAATATAAATGGTGAAACTGTATTGGCTAATAGTGCATTGCGAGACTCTAACTCTAGTGGCAAGTGGACAACTTGTTGGTTTGCTACAAAAACTAGTGACCTATATTATTACTGGACATTTGGAAGTTGTATATTCAGTGGCGGAAGATCTAAACCAGTAGGAGTTGCTCCAATAGATCGGAATATACCAAGGAAGCCCAGTTCAACCAATAGTAATTTTAAAAAATAATATAGACTATGAATACGACGAAAATACAAACACATATACAATAAAAGGGTATAAATAAAGTAAATAAAAGCTGTAGAAATGTATAAGTTATACACTTCTACAGCTTGTCGAAAAAAGAAGACTCATGCCAAAACATTTGTGTTGAAAAGCAAATGTAAATATGATATAAAATAAATATAAATCAAGCAATAAATTAAATTGCTAAAACAAATTTGTTTCTAAAAAATTAAATCTTAAAAATTTCCCAAAAAATAAATATTAAAAAATGTTCAATTATTGTAATCCAAATATTTGCTAATATCTATATATTAGTAGATTAATTTTTTCAAAAGAATAATCAAGCAAAGAAAGAAGTGAGAAATATAGAACTAAAAAAAATTGAAGAAGGTATTATACCTATTTATGAAAATGAATCAAATGAAAGATTAATTAATGGAAGAGAATTGCATAGCATCTTAAAAAGTAAAAGACAATTTGCTAACTGGATAAAACAAAGAATAGAACAGTACAGCTTTATAGAAAATAAGGAATATATCCGCTTTAACAATTTTGTTAAAGGGGATGAAAATGGCTATGGCAACAAAACTCAAATTGATTACTATTTAACTATAAATATGGCCAAGGAAATTTGCATGGTAGAGAATAGTGAAATAGGTAAAAAAATGAGATTATATTTTATAGAAGTAGAAAATAGATATCAAAACATAATAAAGAACCCATCAAATATATTTGATTTTATGAGATTAGCATTGGATGAGATAGAAAAGAATTCTAGTAAAATAGAAGAAGTTAAAGGATTAGCATTGAAAAATAGAACAGAAATAGAAAATTTAAAATCAAAAATAGACATCAAAATTCAAAAAAATTATTGCTTGGCATCAGATATTGCAGAACAATTAAAATTATACTCCGAAAATAAAATTCCTCATTCAAACTTAGTTGGGGCAATTGCTAGACAACTAGGATATAAAACATCTTTTAAGCACTATTATGAAGACAAATATATAGCTATAATAAAAGATATAAGTAAAAATGATTACTGGCAAGTGTATTTTAAACCAATAGCAGTAGAAGAAATAACAAAATGGTTTAATAAAAATAAAGACGAGATTTATTATGAAATACAATATGTAAAAAACACTAAAAACGGAAAAAATGGCGAGATAAAAGAAAGAGGATATAAAGTTGAAGATATATGCTACAAGATTTGTGATCCTTTTACAAAATAAAGTGCCAAATACCACAAAAATCCTTGCATTTTAAATTTTAGTATGCTAAAATAAATAAGTCAAATTGAAACGGAGGTAACAGAAAGTGGGAGTATTAAAAACGATATTAACAATAATTTATGTAATTATATCTTTAGTATTAATAGTAATTTGCTTAATGCAATCAAAAGATGATGAAGGAGCTTCAGGTGCAATAGTAGGTGGCAGTTCATCAAGCTTTTATGAGAAAAATAAAGGAAAAACAAGGGAAGGTATGCTAAAAAAATGGACAATAATTTTAGGAATTACTTTTGCAGTACTTTCAATAGGTTTATCATTAGTATATATGTTATAATACAAAAAACTAGAAAAAGTTTAAATTAGTGAGAAAAAAAGAGATAATCAATTAAAAATGAGAATATACAAGAAATAAAAGTTAAAAACATTCAAATTTTGAATTTGAATGTTTTTTTTATCATGGTATAATATTAATAGTCAAAGAAAGTCAAAGTCAAAAAAGGAGTGGTAAAATGAGAATATCAGACATAATAGAAGATTTTATAAAAGACTTGTTTGATGATAACAATGAGTATATAGAAATACAAAGAAATGAACTTGCAGAAAAGTTTAATTGTGTACCATCACAAATAAACTATGTAATATCTACTAGATTTAGACCATCACAAGGATACTATGTAGAAAGCAAACGTGGTGGAGGAGGTCACATAAGAATTAAAAAAATAAATATTACAAAAAGCAATTATTTAATGCATATAATAACAAGTATGGGAGATACAATAACATCAAATGAAGTAGACATTTTTATTAGTAATTTCTTATCATACAATATTATAAATAAAACAGAAGCAAAATTATTAAAAGTAGCAACAAGTGATAATGTGCTTATAGTACCACAAGAATATAAAGACAAATTAAGAGCAAGTATTTTTAAAAACATGATACTTAATTTAGTAGAAGACGAAAATAGCAAATAAGTATTTTGATGTGCTTAATTTTAAAGGAGGGATAATTATGTTATGTCAAAATTGTAACAAAAATGAAGCAACAGTAAGATATACAGAAATAATAAATGGAGAAAAAAGAGAGGTAATGCTATGTGAAGAATGTAGCAGAGAATTAGGAATAGGTAATATGAATTTTAACATGCCAATAGACTTTTCTAGTTTCTTTGGAGATTTGTTAGAAGGTTATGAAGATAATAGCTTTATGCCATTATTAACAGCAAACAAACAATTAAAATGTAATAATTGTAATATGACATTTGATGAATTTATGGAACAAGGAAAATTCGGATGTGAAGAATGTTATGATGCGTTTTCTCCAAAAATTGATTCTATATTAAAAAGAATCCAAGGAAGCAATAGATATGCAGGAAGAAAATTAGTAGGCAATAAAGAAGCAAAAATAGAATTTGAAGAAAAGCCAGAGAAAAAAGAAACAGAAAAAGAAAAATTGCAAAGAGAATTAAAAGAAGCAATAGAAAAGGAAAACTACGAAGAAGCAGCAAAAATTAGAGATAAGATAAAAGAATTAAAGGAGGAATAGAAGATGCTAAATTGGTATTTGCAATCAGGTAATGATAGTGATGTAGTATTAAGTACAAGAATAAGAATAGCAAGAAATATAAAAGGTTTTCCTTTTGTAAATAGATATACAAAAAAAGACGCTTTAAAAATAATAGAAATAGTAGAAGAAGCAATAAATAGTTTAGGCTATGGATTAAAAGTAATAAAATTAAAAGACTTAGACGATGTAACTAAATTAAGCTTAGTAGAAAAGCATATTATAAGTCCAGAATTTGCATATAATAAGAATGAAATAGGAGCTATTGCAATAAATGATGACGAAAATATTTGTATAATGATTAATGAAGAAGACCACATAAGAATTCAAGTATTTTCAGCAGGACAAGAATTAAAAAATGCATTAAACCTAGAAATGGAAATAGATGAAAAATTAAGTAAGCTAATTCCATATTCTTATTCAGAAAAATATGGATTTTTAACAAGCTGTCCTACAAATGTAGGAACAGGTTTAAGAGGTTCAGTAATGGTTCATTTACCAGCACTAACAAAAACAGGAAACATTAGAAAAGTGCTAGAAGTTGTAAATGGATTTGATATGAATATAAGAGGACTATATGGAGAAGGAAGCAAAGTTTCTGGTGACATATATCAGATTTCGAACAAGCAAACATTAGGAATTAGCGAAGAAGAAACAATAAAAAGCTTAAAAATTATTACAGATAAAGTAGTAGAACAAGAAAGACTAGCAAGAAAAATGCTTGGAAAGCAACAAATAGAACTAGAAGATAAAGTATATAGAGCATTTGGAGTACTTGCAAATGCTAAAAAAATATCATCAGAAGAATGTAACCAATTATTATCAGACGTAAAATTAGGAACAGATTTAGGGATAATAAAAGAGCTAAATGATTTAAAAATAAGAAAATTAGAAACATATACAAAACCTGCAAACTTGCAAAAGATTACAGGACAACCATTAGATGTGTATATGCGTGATATAAAAAGAGCAGAGATAATAAAACAAATTATAAAAGAAGAGTAAAAGGAGGGATTTTTATGACATATAAATTTACAAAAAAAGCTGAACAAGCTTTACAAATTGCAAATGATATAGCAATGGAACTAGGACATAATTATGTTGGAACAGAACATATATTATATGGATTAGTAAAAGAAGACAGCGGAGTTGCAAGCAAAGTATTAGAAAACCAAAATGTAACACCAGAAGCTGTTTTAGATAAAATAGAAGAATTAATAGGAGTAGGAGAAAAAATCGAAAACAATGCTATTGGATTTACTCCAAGAACAAAAAGAGTAATAGAAAACGCATTTAGAGAAGCAAGAAGATTAGGCTCTGAATATATAGGAACAGAACACTTATTAATAGGAATCATGAGAGAGGCGGATAGCATAGCAGTAAGAATAATGCTAGATTTAAATGTAAATCCTCAAAAACTATATAATGAGATTATAAAAGTTATAAATAATTATGAAACAGGAGATGAGAATAGCAAACAAAGTTCAAAAACAAGTAGCTTTAATTCAACTCCAACACTAAATCAATTTGGCGTAGACTTAACAAAACAAGCATCAGAAGGAAAATTAGACCCTGTAATTGGTAGAAAAAACGAAATTGATAGAATTATACAAATATTATCAAGAAGAACAAAAAATAATCCATGTTTAATAGGTGAACCAGGTGTTGGTAAAACAGCAGTTGTAGAAGGATTAGCAGAAAAAATAGTAGAAGGCGAAGTACCAGAAAACTTAAAAGATAAAAGAGTTGTAACACTAGATATATCTGGAATGGTAGCAGGTGCTAAATATAGAGGTGACTTCGAAGAAAGAATTAAAAAAGCTTTAAAAGAAGTAAAAAAAGCCGGAGACGTTATATTATTTATAGATGAAATCCATACAATAGTTGGAGCTGGTGCAGCAGAAGGAGCAATAGATGCAGCAAATATTCTAAAACCACTTTTAGCAAGGGGAGAAGTTCAAATTATAGGTGCAACTACTTTAAATGAATATAGAAAATATATAGAAAAAGACAGTGCACTAGAAAGAAGATTTCAACCAGTTACTGTTCAAGAACCAAGTATTGAAGACAGTATAAAAATATTAAAAGGTCTAAGAGATAAATATGAAGCTCATCACAATGTAAAAATAACTGATGAAGCAATAGAAGCGGCAGTTAAATTATCTAGCAGATATATAAATGATAGATTCTTGCCAGATAAAGCAATAGACTTAATTGATGAAGGCGCTTCAAAAGTAAGGCTAAAAGTTCATACAGAACCAGAAAGTTTAAAGAAAATTCAAGAAAAAATTGACAAACTAGATGAAGAGAAAGAAGAAGCAATTCAAACACAGAACTTTGAAAAAGCAGCAGAGCTAAGAGATAAAGAACAAAAAGAAAAAGAAAAACTTGAAAAAGAGAAAAAAGCATGGGAAGATAAAAATAGAAAAGATATAAGAAATATAACAGCAGAAGACATTGCAGAAGTAATTGCAAGTAGTACAGGTATTCCAGCACAAAAAATTAGTCAAGATGAAAATGAAAAATTAAGAAATTTAGAGCAAAGTTTGCATAAAAGAGTAATAGGACAAGACGAAGCCGTACAAGCTGTTGCAAAAGCAATAAAAAGAGGTAGAGTAGGACTAAAAGATCCTAACAGACCAATAGGTTCATTCTTATTCTTAGGACCAACTGGTGTTGGTAAAACAGAACTTGCAAAAGCTATTTCAGAAAACCTATTTGGAGATGAGAATGCAATTATAAGAGTAGATATGTCAGAATATATGGAAAGTCATTCAACTTCTAAAATGATAGGTTCACCTCCAGGTTATGTTGGATTTGATGATGGTGGTGGATTAACAGAAAAAATAAGAAGAAAACCATATTCTGTAATACTATTTGATGAAATTGAAAAAGCACATCCAGATGTTTTGAATATGCTATTACAAATACTAGATGATGGTAGACTTACAGACTCACATGGTAGAACTGTAAACTTTAAAAATTGTGTAGTTATAATGACATCAAACATAGGAGCTAGACTAATAACAGATAAAAAAGCATTAGGATTTTCTGGCGGAGAAGACAAAGAACAAGCAGAGAAAAAGGAATATGAAGACATTAAAAAAGAAGTAATAGCAGAAGTTAAAAAGACATTTAGACCAGAATTTATAAACCGTGTAGACGAAATTATAGTATTCCATAAACTAACAGAAAAAGAATTAATTCAAATAGTTGACATCATGCTAGAAAAAATAAAAACAAGATTACTAGAAAAAGATATAAAAATAGAAGTAGATAAATCAGCAAAAGATTTAGTAATCAAAAAAGGAACAGATACAAACTACGGTGCAAGACCATTAAGAAGAGCAATACAAACAATAATAGAAGACAAACTAGCAGAAGAAATTCTAGATGGAAACCTAAAAGCAGGAGATACTGCAAAACTAACAGCCAAAGACGATACAATACAAGTAAAAGTAAAAATAAAAAAATAAATTTAAGGGAAAAAGGGGACAGACCCCTTTTTCCCTTAAAAAATTAAATTATACCGGATTTACATGGATAATGGCATTAGATACGTTATCCAATTTTTTTATGTCTTTTTCTAAGTTGTCAGCTAATTTATGGCTAGCAAATGTAGATAAGTTTCCATCTACTGTAATTGTTAAAATAATAATATACTTATAACCAGATGGGGTAGAATATAAATTTTCTACACTTTTAATTTCTTTATAATTACGTACTAAATTTAGAATAGTGTCTTGTGTAGATTCGTCTACCGAAATATCCATAAGAACATTGTAGCTTTCTATAAATATTTTAATTCCACAATAGCAAATCCATATAGCAATTCCAATACCTACAAGGCTATCAACCCAATAAATTCCTTGCGAAGCAAATAAAATTGAAACTAATGTAAAAGAAGTAACTATACAATCATTAAAGTGATCTTTAGCATTTGCTTTTAAAAGGATGTTATTGAATTTTCTAAAAGCTTTATTTGTATAAACATAAAGCAAGGCTTTTGTTATAATAGTTACAATACAAACAATTACTAGATAAATAGAAAAGGTTAACTCATTTTTAAAAATAAGAGAATTAATTGAATCTATTAATAGCTTTATTGATACTGCAATCATAGAAATACTTATTAATAAAGAAAATATATATTCCGACTTTCCGTGCCCAAAATTGTGGTCACTATCGTCAGGTTTACTAGCAATTTTATTTCCAATAAAAGTCATAAGAGAGGCAAAAATATCGCCAGCACTATTTACACTATCTGCTATCATTGCTTGGCTACCACTAATAAATCCAACAGTAGCTTTAATTACTAATAAAAATATATTTCCAAAAATTCCGAAAACACCAGCTTTTTTAGTAGCTGTAAATCTATCCATAAAATCACCTAACTATAAGATAAATTCCAATTTATCTAAAATATTTTTCTAATTATAACACTATAAAAAAATAAAATCTATAATGTTTGCCAAATATGGTACAATGTGGTATAATAATTTCATACTTATGAAAAGAGGGTGCATGAATGATTCTTGTAATAATATTATATGTACTAATAGTTATAATATTTGCATTAGTTTTATTTGCAATAGCACAAATAAAATTAGCAGGAATAAATGTAAAAGACTTTTGGGGCTTTATAGAAGCAAACCAAATGTTAGATAAATTATATAGATTTGCCAAAAAATACGAAAGATTATCTTCGCAAGAACAATTAATATTCCTTACAGAAGCCGAAAAAGTTTTTGACGCTTTTGGCAAAGTTCCAGATATGTTATGGGAAGATGAATATCAAAAATATATGGACGTTTTAGATAAATACAAAGATATAAAAGTTATGAGATGGTCACAAAATTAAAAATATGAAAAAGGGAAATTTTAGGTTTCTCTTTTTTTATTTTGAGCATAATATATAAAGAGATGAAAAATAAGGGGAAATTTTTATGCAAAAAATTAGATATTTTGACCATGCTGCAACAACTCCAGTAAAAGAAGAAGTACTAAAAGAAATGTTACCATATTTTAGTATAGAATTTGGTAATCCATCTTCTATGTATACTTATCGGAAGAAGAGCAAAAAGAGCATTAGAAGAAGCAAGAGCAAGAGTTGCAAAAGCTATTGGGTCTAAAAATAAAGAAATATATTTTACAAGTGGTGGAAGCGAAAGTGATAATATTGCAGTAAAAGGAGTTGCATTGGCAAATAGAGAAAAAGGCAATCATATAATAACAACTAAAATTGAACATCCAGCAATATTAAATACTTGCAGAGCATTAGAAAGACAAGGCTTTGATGTAACATATTTAAATGTTAATAAAGAGGGGCTAATTGATTTAAAAGAACTAGAAGAAGCAATTACAGAAAAAACAATTCTAATAAGTATAATGTTTGCAAACAATGAAATTGGAACAATAGAGCCAATAGAACAAATAGGAAGGATTGCAAAAGAACATAGAATCATATTTCATACAGATAGTGTTCAAGCAATAGGAAATGTAAAAATAGATGTAAATAAAATGAATATAGATTTGCTTTCTATGTCATCACATAAATTCTATGGACCTAAAGGCGTTGGGGCATTATATATAAGAGAAGGAATTAAGTGTAATAAATTGCAAGATGGAGGACACCAAGAAAGAGAATTAAGAGCTGGAACAGAAAATGTTGCAGGAATTGTAGGAATGGGCAAAGCCATTGAAATAGCATATAGAGATTTTGACGAATATAATGAAAAACTAACAAATTTAAGAAATTATTATATATCGGAGATACAAAATAAAATACCAAATATAAAAGTAAATGGAGGAATGGAGCATAGACTTCCAGGTAATGCAAATATATCATTTAAAGAAGTTGACGGAGAAGAACTCTTACTAAATTTAGATAATTATGGAATATGTGCATCAAGTGGCTCTGCTTGTTCAACAGGACAAAGCACACCATCACATGTTTTGTTAGCAATAGGAGTTCCAAGTAGCATGGCTTATGGGGCTTTGAGAACAACTTTTGGAAAAGAAAACACTAAAGATGATGTAGATTATTTAGTAGAAAAATTAAAAGAAACAGTAGAAAAACTAAGAAGCTAAGTATTAAACTCTTAGCTTCTTTATTTCTTTTATTTCATTAAATAATTCATTAATTTTTTCTTTTCTCTTTGCTAGTGCTGTTTTATATTCTTCTAGAACATTTTTATAATTTTCAAAGTTTTCACCATCTTCAAATAGGTATTTCATACCTGCACGGAAGTACTCTTTTTTATTCTCACTTTTTGCATTTTGCATTTTTTCATTAAATTTATCAATTTCTTCTAATCGTTTAATTTGAGAAGATAGATGTTTTGTGTAATCAAAAATACCGCTAATTTCATAATTAGTATCATCAATAATTACTTTAAACAGGCATTTTAAAGCTTTTTTATTTATTTTTCCAGAGTTAGCATCATTAACTAACATTTTTAAGGTTTCTGAAATACCAACGTGGCTTTTATATTGCCTTTTAGAGGCAATAGCGTCAAACTCGTCTGCAACTCTAATTATTTGCCCTTCCAATGGAATATCTTTACCTGTTAGTCCTTTTGGGTAGCCTGATCCGTTTAATGCTTCATGATGATATATCGGACCGGCAGAATAAGGACGAAGCTTAAGATCATCCATACACATTTTATAGCCTAAAGTAGTATGCTTTTTCATAATTTCAAATTCCTCATCTGTTAAATCACTAGTCTTTTGCAAAATAGCTGGAGGAATAAACATCTTTCCAATATCGTGTAAATATGCACACATTGTGCAGTATACAGTAAAAGCATTATTTAGTCGCATATACTCACATAATCTACAAGTTAAATTTGCAACATTTTCCGAATGGACTCTTGTAAAAGCATCTAAGCTATCAAGCATTCCAAGTTGATATCTCATGCTTTCATTTAAATTATATGATTTTAAGCTAGTCTTACTATAAAAATCTAATTTTTCTTTCATTGGTATCTCCTAAAATTAAATACAATCTGTAACTTAATTTTATATTAATAAAAAGAAGAGGTCAATAGAAATAAAATAAAAATTCTTGATTTAGAATTGAAAACACTTCATTTTCCAAATCAAGAAAATTCTTAAATATCCATTTGGCTACTTAAAAAACCAGCAGCTGACTGTACAACTTTTAGCTCAATATCTCCCATTTTTGTATTTTGTTCTTTGGAAAGTAAAATTACGCTACCGTATTACATCTCCATCAGATATTATTGGATAAATAACTTGTGAATTAAATCTTCGTTCCTTATTATCATTTTGCGTTATAGGCAAAGCTATTTCATTGTTTTCTTTACTTGTATATATTTGTTTATTTTCCATTACTTTTTCTAATTCAGGACTTAAAGATTGCTCTAAAAATTCCTTTTTTGAGCCACCAGATACTGCAATTACAGAATCTTTATCTGTAATACAAGCAATATGACCAGTAGTTTTAGAAAGTGTTTCTGCATAACCAGTTGCAAATTCAGAAAGTTCTCCTATTGGCGAATACTTTTTTAATATTACTTCGCCTTCTTTATCTGTAAAGATTTCTAGTGGGTCACCTTCTTTTATACGTAAAGTTCTTCTTATTTCTTTAGGAATAACAATTCTTCCTAAATCGTCTATTCTTCTTACTACACCTGTTGCTTTCAAAAATCTCCCTCCTTTTATAACAATTTGAATTAAGCTTATTATTTGTTAAATTGTTAAAAATATGCATAAAATTGACAAAATATAAAAAAATACAAATTTCAATTTGTTTACGAAATCCCTTGTAAATGTTAAAAAAAATTTATATAATAGTAAACAGACGTATAATAGGGGGAATTTGATGAAAACAATAGATTTAAAAGAAACATATTTAAAATTTTTTGAAAGCAAAGGACACAAAATTATCCCAAGCGCACCAATAATACCAGAAAATGATCCAACTTGCTTATTCAACACAGCAGGAATGCAACCATTAGTACCTTACTTAAAAGGAGAACCACATCCAGAAGGAAAAAGATTAGTAGATGTTCAAAAATGCTTTAGAACAAATGACTTAGATGCAATAGGAGATACTACACATCACACATTTTTTGAAATGCTTGGAAATTGGTCTTTAGGAGATTACTTTAAAAAAGAATCAATTTCATGGAGTTTTGAATTTCTAACAAAAGAGTTAGAAATCCCAGTAGAGAAATTAGCCGTAACAGTTTTTAAAGGAAATGATATAGTTCCAGCAGATACAGAGTCAGCAGAAATATGGAAAAGCCTAGGAATAAATAAAAACAAAATTGCGTACTTAGAAGAGGAGAATAACTGGTGGCCTAATATGGAACTTTTAGGACCTTGTGGACCTGATACAGAGATATTTTACTGGAGAAGTGAAAAACCAGTTCCAGAAAAATTTGACCCAGAAGACGAAACATGGGTAGAAATTTGGAATAATGTTTTTATGCAATACAATCATGAACAAGATGGAACTTTCACACCATTAAAAAATAAAAATGTTGATACAGGTTTAGGAGTAGAGAGGGTAACAGCAATTCTAGAGGGACTTACAGATAATTATAAATCTTCTGTATGGAGAGAAATTATACAAAAAATTGAAGAGATTTCAGGACTATCTTATGACAATGAAGAGTATACAAGAAGCATGAGAATAATTGCAGACCACATAAGAGCAATAGTAATAATTGCAGGTGATGATGCAGGAATAAAACCATCTAATACAGACCAAGGATACATTTTAAGAAGATTAATTAGAAGAACAATTAGATATGCAAAGAAATTAAACATTGATATTAATAGCGATTGGGAGCAACAATTAGCAGAATTAATAATTAATAAATATTCAAAATATTATGGTGAACTAGAAAGAAATAAGAATGATATTTTAGAAACTTTAAAAAATGAAAAAATCAAATTTAATAGAACACTAGAACATGGACTAAAAGAATTTGAAAAAGTTGTAAGAAATATAGAAGGAGATACAATAAACAAAGATATTGCTTTTAGATTATATGATACATTTGGATTCCCAATTGAACTTACAGAAGAACTAGCAGGAGAGTTAGGACTAAAAGTTGATACAGAAGGATTTAAGCAAAAATTTGCAGAACACCAAGAAAAATCAAGACAAGGATCAACTGGTAAATTTAAAGGTGGACTTGCTTCAACAGGAGAAATGGAAACAAAATATCATACAGCTACACACCTTTTAAATGCAGCATTAAAAAAAGTTTTAGGACCTCATGTTCATCAAAAGGGAAGCAATATTACAGCAGAAAGAATGAGATTTGACTTTTCACATCCTGCAAAAATGACAGATGAAGAGAAAAAACAAGCAGAAGACTTAGTTAATGAATATATAAAAATGGCAATACCAGTAGAAAAACTAGAAATGAAAAAAGAAGAAGCATTAAAAATGGGAGCAGAAGCAATGTTTATAGATAAATATGGAGATATAGTTTCTGTATACAAAATAGGAGATGTTTCACTTGAATTATGCGGAGGTCCTCACGTAAAAAATACAAGTGAATTAGGTCATTTTAAAATTAAAAAAGAAGAGGCATCATCAGCAGGAGTAAGACGTATAAAAGCAATATTAGAGTAGTAAGGAGAAAAATAAAATGGAAGATTGTATTTTTTGCAAAATAATAAAAGGAGAAATTCCTTCAAACAAAGTATATGAGGACGATGAAATATTAGCATTTAGAGATATAAATCCAGTAGCACCAGTTCATATATTAGTAATCCCTAAAAAACATATAAGCTATGTAACAGAATTACAAAAAGAAGATGAAGCTTTAGTTGGAAAAATATATTCAGTAATAAATAAAATAGCTAAAGAAGAAGGCATAGACGAAAAAGGATTTAGAATAGTTGTAAATTGTAAAGAAGATGGTGGACAAGAAGTACCACATTTACATTTTCATATAATAGGTGGAAAAAAACTAGGAGTAAAAATTTGTAATTAAAAATGTGTCAAATTACACAAAAATGTGTTATAATATACTTATATAACATGTTTGGGAGGTGCAATTATGTCAGCAAATAAATATGGAAACACTTTAACAGTAATTTTAGTAATAATAGTAATAGCAGTAATTGTTGGAGCAGGAGTATTGCTTTACACTTATGTTATAAAACCACATAATAAAGAAAAAGAAGCTGCACAAGCAATTATAGAGTTCGACAAGACAATAGAAAAAGATAATAATAACCAACAAGATAATAATAACGAAGAGATAAATTTAGATGATTTTGCAAATACAATAGATCAATCAAAATCATCAGGAACAACTGGAAGTAAAAAAGTATATTATCAAAACTTTGCAATGTTAGGATACATAACAATTCCAAAAACAGGGGTTAAATTACCAATTCTAGAAGAAACAACACCAAAAGCATTAGAAACATCTGTTGCAATATTATATCCAAGCAATGCACAACTAAATGAACCAGGAAACATAGTAATAATTGGACACAATTACAGAAATGGAAAACTTTTTTCTAATAACAAAAAACTATCAGCAGGTGATAAAGTAATAATAAAAGATACAACAGGAAGAGAATTAACATACATAATATATCAAAAGTTTGAAGCAGAATCAAATGATGCAAGTTTCTATAACAGAAATACAAATGGGGTCCCAGAAATAACATTATCTACATGTACAGATAATGGAAAGAAAAGAACAATTATTTTTGCAAAAGCAGAATAAAAAAATATGCACTAATTACTAGTGCATATTTTTTTTATTGGCTGGGGTGGGAGGATTCGAACCGCCGCATGCCAGAGTCAAAGTCTGGTGCCTTACCGCTTGGCTACACCCCAATGTAAATTTATGATGGGGTGGAAGATGGGACTCGAACCCACGGCCTCTGGTGCCACAAACCAGCGCTCTAACCAACTGAGCTACATCCACCGTTTTTAGTCACGAATAATATTGTAAATAATTTTTTGCGATTTGTCAATGGTTTATTAAAAAATTGTTAAAATATATGTACAAACTAGACATTTTTATTAAAATAGATTAGAATATATAAAGATAAAATATAACAAACAGGAGGTAACCAATATGAATATATGGCATGATATAGACTCAGAAAGAATAAAACCAAAAGATTTTATATCAGTTATTGAAATAACAAAAGGTGGAAAAAATAAGTACGAATTAGATAAAGAAACTGGACTCCTAAGATTAGATAGAGTTTTGTATACGGCAACTCATTATCCTGCAAATTATGGCTTTATACCAAGAACTTATGCAGATGACAATGATCCGTTAGACGTTTTAGTACTATGTCAAGAAAACATAGATCCAATGACATTAGTAGAATGTTACCCAATAGGTGTAATTACAATGATAGATTCAGAGCAAAATGATGAAAAAATTATTGCGGTTGCAAAAAAAGACCCATTCTTAAATGTATATAAAGATATAAAAGACTTACCAAGTCATATATCTTCTGAAATAATGCACTTTTTTGAAGTGTACAAACAACTAGAAGAAAAACAAACAGTAGTAGAAAAAGTTTTGGGAAGAGAAGAAGCAGAAGCAATTATAGAAAAAGCAATAAAAAATTATAAGGAGAAATTTGAAAATTAGGAGATTAAAAAACAATGATTGAAAGAATAATATTTAGTTTAGTTTCATTTTTGCTTTTTGCGTACATATTTCTATTTAAAATGATGAAAAAGAATGACACAACATATTTAGTAATATTACTATTTCAAGCTATAGGAATATTAATGAATCTAATAAGGATACTTTTTGATAGCTTAAATGGATTTGTAAACATAGCTATAATGTATGTATTCTCTATAATAGTTCCAGCAATAGTATTTTATCTTGAATATAAAAAAATAAATTGCAGTGAATGGATACAAATAGTGTTAGCAAAGCTATATATATTGTTTGGTAAAAATAAAAAAGCAAAAGATGTTTTGATAAATGTAATTAGTAAATATGATAAAAGTTATACAGCACATAAAATGCTTGCACAAATATATGAAAATGAAGGCGGAATGAGAAAGGCAATAGATGAGTACGTAAAGACCTTAGATTTAAAGCCAAGTGACTATATAACATATTTTAAAATATCTGTATTATTAAAAGAACTAGGCAAAAAAGATGAAGCAATTCAAATGCTTAAAACATTAGTTGCTAAAAGACCTGAGTTAAAAGAAGCAAATAAAATGCTTGCAGATTTACTTTTAGAAGATAAAAAATATAAACAAGCAATAACAATATATGTTCAAGCTATAAAATATGATCCTAATGATGCGAGCTTATATTATAATCTAGGGGTTGCATATAGCAGAATGAATGAATTTTCACTTGCAAAAGAATGTTACAAAAAGACTACGGAAATAGACTCAGGAAATTATAATGCCTTTTATAGACTAGGCCAAATATCTTTGCTATATAGAGATATTGAAGCAGCAGAAAGATATTTTTTAGAAAGTATTTATGGAGAGACAGAAACAAAATCATATTATCAACTTGCAAAAATATATATGCTTAAAAATAATAAGACTAAAGCTGCAACTAATATAAATGCAGCAATACAAATGGATTATGCATATTATAAAATTGCTATTGATGAACCGATTTTTTTACCAATAAAACAATTGATAATTAAACCAACAGAAGAGAACAAACCAGAGATAAAGGAGAGCGAACAAGAAAAAGAGATTTCTGAATACTTAGATGACACATATAATTTAACAAAATATTTAGATATAAAAAAGAATAAATAAAAAATAATGTAAATATATATTATTAAACAAAACAAAAGAAAGAGGGAAAATAATGACAATATTACAAGCAATTATATTAGGAATAGTACAAGGATTAACAGAACTTTTACCAATTTCAAGTTCTGCTCACTTAAATTTAATACCATGGATTTTTAACTGGAGTATACCAGATTCATTTGATGTAGCATTACATTTTGGAACACTTTTAGCAATAGGAATATTTTTCTTTAAAGATTGGGTAAACCTTATAAAAGGTGGATTTAACCAAGTAGTTAAAAAGGAAAAAACACAAGAGGGAAGAATGTTTTGGTATATAGTTTTAGCAACATTACCAGGTGGAATAATTGGATTCATCTTAGATCACTTTTTACAAGATTATTTAACAAAACCAATAATTATAGCAATAGCATTAATTGTAATGGGAATTATTTTATACTTAGTAGATAAAAATTGTAAGTCAAAAACCGATTATGAAGACATGACATTAAAACAAACATTTTTAATAGGATTATCACAATGTTTAGCATTTATACCAGGTGTATCACGTTCTGGGGTAACAATGACAGCTGGAAGAATAATGGGAGTAAAAAGGGAAGCAACAGCTAAATACTCTTTTATGCTATCTGCTCCAATAGTTCTTGCTGCAACAGTTTTTAAACTAGGAGATTTTATAGACTTTTTTGCTGTAGCAGATTTAACAGGAATAATAGCTTTTATTCTTGGCGTGTTATTTAGTTTTGCAGTTGGAATTTTAGTAATAAAATTCTTGCTAGAATACTTGAAAAAAGGAAGCTTTAAAATATTTGCTATTTATAGAATTATAATAGGACTAATAGTTATAGCAATATGCATAATAAGATAAAAAATAAAAACAACCTCGAAGATAAACTTCTTCGAGGTTGTTTGTTTAATTAGCTTACTTTAGTAAAATCTTTCTTCCTATTTCTGTAACGGTTCCTGCACCAACAGTTAAAATTATATCATTTGGGCAAGCACGTTCTTTAACATATTTAACAATATCATCAAAATCAGAAATATACACGGCTTCTTTTCCAAGTGATTTAATTTTATTTACTAAATCCATAGAAGAAATTCCGTAATCATTGCTTTCTCGTGCTGCATATATATCAGTAATTATAACATTATCAAAATTTGTTAAAACTTTTGCGAAATCATCTAAAAGGTTTTTTGTTCTGCTATATGTATGTGGCTGAAAAATTATCCAAGACTGACGATATGTTTTATTTTTTAAAGCTTTAGCTGTAGCCAAAATTTCACTAGGGTGATGTGCATAATCATCAAATACGCTAATGTTCTCGTAAGAACCAACAAGTTCAAACCTTCTGTTAGCTCCTGTAAAGCTTAATAGAGCAGATTTTATAATATGTTTTGGAATTCCATATTGTGAACAAAGTGCAATACAAGCAAGAGCATTAGAAACATTATGCATACCAGGAACAGATAATTTCATTTCTGAATAGAAATTATTGTTGTAATACACATCAAATTTGGCAAATCCATTTTTATCAAAAGAAATATTTCTTCCAACAAAGTTTGCTTTGCCATTTTTTATGCCATAAGTAACAAACTTAGCATCTGTATAATTTCTTAAATCAAAGCAATTTTTGTCATCTGCATTTGCAACAAGTAATCCATCAAAAGGAAGAATTGCTACATATTTTCTAAATGCATTAACAATGTTTTCAAAATTTTTAAAATAATCTAAATGATCATTATCAATATTTAAAACAACTGCAGATTTTGGACTGAATTTTAGAAAACTTTCTACATATTCGCAAGCTTCTAAAACAAAATACTCGCTATTTCCAACTCTGTTATTACCATTAATTTGTTTTAATATTGCACCAACTTGAATAGTAGGGTCAAGACCTGCTTCTATAAAACATAAAGAAATCATAGAAGTAGTAGTTGTTTTTCCGTGAGTTCCAGATATACCAATTGTATTTTTATAAATTCTAGTTAAATAGCCAACAAACTCACATCTTTCAACAATTTCTATATTATTTTTTCTAGCCTCTAAAAGCTCTGGGTCATCTTGCTTTACTGCGGCAGAGTATACAACTAAATCTGCTTGAGAAACTAATTTTGTATCATGACCAATTGTTATAAAAATTCCGTGACTAGATAATCTATCTGTTATTTTTGATCTGGTGATATCAGAACCAGTAACAAATATGCCAAAGTTATGTAATATTTCAGCAATGCCACTCATGCTAATTCCGCCAATTCCAATTATATGAACATGTTTATACTTTTTTAAACTATCTATATTATTATTATAATTTATCATTTTACTATACAACACCTTTCTACAATAAAGGATTATACATTTAAATTAAAAAAAATTCAATAACTTAACGTAAAATTTCAATTTATATTACAATATGAAAAAGAATAAAAAAATGTGAATAAAAAATATTTAAAGCAATTAAAAAATATTTAAAACAATATTGTAAAATAAAGAAGGAAAAAAAATCTTTTTGGCGAATAATTAAATTGTACATAGAAAAAATATAGTATATGTACAAAATTATATAAACATTGGAAGGCGGTGCACATAAATGCAAATAACAGACGTACGTTTAAGAAAAGTAAATTCAGAAAACAGAATGAAAGCTGTTGCTTCTGTAACATTCGATAATGAATTCGTAATTCATGACATTAAAGTTATCGAAAGCCAAAATGGATTATTTATAGCTATGCCAAGTAGAAAAACTCCAAACGGAGAATTTAAAGATATAGCTCATCCAATTAATGCTGAAACAAGGGAGAAAATTCAAAAAGCTATTTTAGAAGCTTATGAAGCTCCAGAAGCAGAAGAAGCTAGTGAAGAATCAGCAGAATAAAATAAATAAAGAAACATCTCTTTTTCGAGAGATGTTTTTTTTGCTTAAAATCAAATAAATTTCTTGCTATTTTTTAAATTATATTGTATGATATTATAAGTGAAAAAGGAAAAAATAGGAGGAGCAAAATATAATGAAAAAATTAGTAGCAACTTTATTAATAATATTATTATTTTTGTCATTTGGAACAGTGTTTGCCGTAGAGGAAAGAAACATAATGGAAACAAATACAGCAAGCCAAATAATAGAAGAAAGTGAAAAAGTAAATGATGAGATGGATGAATATACAAGAAAATATGGTTCACCAGAATATGGGACAACAGCATTTATATTAAACAAAGTTAGATTATACAGTATACCACTTTGCTTTATAGGAATAGTAATGGGTGCACTTTATCAATATGTGCTAGGAACTAGAAGACTAGACATGAAACATAAAGGATTTGGAATAATAATAGCATCTGTTACAATACTTGTAATTTGTCAAGTATTACCACTTATATTTGCAATAGTAGTAAGAGGCTGGCGTTAATAATTAGGGAAACATACGAATAAAGATAAATTTGGAGGTTAAATGGCATGAAGGTTTTATTTGCAGTAAATGATGATAATGTTTCGGATAAAATAATTAAAGAATATCAAAAACAATATAAAGAAATTTTGTCATACAAAAATGTATATTACTTTAATGCAATTCTAAAAGAATTACAAAAAGATAAAACTTATGATAGAGTAGTTATAAGTGAAGATTTGGAACCATTTGCAAACAATAACTATGATACAATAGATAAATTCTTGTTTGAAAAGCTAGATAATATAAGCGATGAAGCAATAGATGAAGAGGGAAATAACACAGATATAATATTAATTTGTGCAGACAGAAGAACAAAATCGGATGAAATGCTAGTTAAATTATTTGGACTTGGAATTTATAATGCAATAATTGGACAAGATAGAAGCATAAATGAAGTATGCAAATTAATAAATAAACCAAGAACTAAAAGAGATGCAAAACAATATTATAAAATTGAATCTGATAGTGTAAACTATCAACCAGAAAACGAGAACAATGTTAGTGAAGTAGAAATACAAAACATATTAGAGCATTACAGAAGACTTGGAAAAAACGAGGAGAAGTACGTAGATAGCTTTAATAATATTGTTTCTCAATATAATGATACTCAATTAAAAATAATAATAAGATATTTACCAATGGGAGTAAAAGCAGTTTTAGAGGAGAAATCTCCAAAATATCAACAATTAATGGCTTTTCAACCTAAATCAGGTACAAGCAATGTACCACAAAGACAAGTACAACAAAAAACAAACAGTGCAATAAAAGAGAAACTAATAAGTGAAGAATCAGAAAAAGCAAAAATTTCAAAACCTATTGTTATACCACAAAGTGTTAACAAATCAACTGTTAAGAGATTAATAAAAGAAAAACCACAGCAACCACTAGAACCATTAGAAACAATAGAAAATGTAGAAGAACCAGAAGAATTAGAAAATAATGAAGTAATCTCAGAAGAAGTAGTAGAAAAACCAAAAAGAGGCAGAGGCAGACCTAAAAAAGTTGTACCAGTGGAGTTGCAACAACCAGAAAAACCAAAAAGGGGTAGAGGTAGACCTCCAAAAAATCCAGTTCAAAATGTAGTTCAAGAAGAGAAAAAAGAAGATTCTGATGATGAATTAATAGATTTATTTAACTTAGATGACGATTTAAGTGACAACAATAAAAAAACAAATGTAGCAGAAGCACAACAAGAAGAACCAATAGATTTATTCGATTTAGGAAACAACGACGAAGAGGATGATGCATTTGATTTATCTACTCTAGACAAAGATGATGACGAAGATGATGCATTTGACTTATCTGCGTTAAATAATAGTAATGATGATAATGAAGAAGAAGCTTTTGATTTATCAACATTAGAAAGTGATGATGACCAAACGAGTAACAAGGAAGACGAAATAGATTTGTTTAACTTGGGAGGGGAAGAAGAAAAACCACGACAAAATCAATACAGCAAACCACAAGAAGAAAATTTGGTACAAACATCATACAAACCAAATAATGCTGAATTTAATTCTTTAATAACAAAAGATAAAAAAGTAGTAGCATTTGTTGGAACAACAAAAAATGGAACATCATTTATTGTAAACAATGTAGCTGAGATGTTATCAAGTACTGGAATATCAACAGCAGTATTGGATATGTCAAAAAATAAAAACGCATATTATATATATACGAACAATGAAGAACAATTAATGACAACAGCTAAAAACAGTATATATAAACTAAGAAGTGGAGTGGCAGAAGGCGTTAGAGTAAATAAAAACTTATCGATATTTACTAGCCTTCCAGAAGAGCAAAACGATTATTCAGATGCAGAAACTATATTAAGTACATTGTTAAAAAACTTTTCTGTAGTATTAATAGATTGCGATTTTGATACTCCAATGGAATATTTTGATAAAGCACAAGAAGTGTATTTAGTGCAAAGTATGGATGTTTTAACAATGCAACCTTTAACAGCTTTTTTAAGAAATTTACAATCTAAAAACATATTAAGACAAGAAAAATTAAAAATAGTAATTAATAAAAGCGTAAAAATTAAAAGTGTTAGTGTAAAAAGATTAATAGAGGGAATATCTAATTATAATGATCCATCAATGACATACATGAAAGAATTATTTAATCCTGAAAAAATATCATTTTGCGAAGTACCATTTGAAACTCCAAACTATATTAAATATTTAGATTCAATGATAAATTGTTCTATAACATTAAATGGCTACACAAAAACATTGATGATGGCTTTAAAAGAACTAGCAGGAATGGTATATCCGCTAATTAATAGACAAACATATTCGCCAAGAGGGAACCAATATAAAGACAATTTCTCAAGCAATGTAAATAGTACACTAAACAAAATGAAAAGCAAATATCAACAATAACTTATGAGGTGATAACTTGAATCCTATTTTATTAGCAATAGTATTATTAATAATAATTATAATAGCACTAGTAATGTATAATTTATCTATAAGTAAAAAAATAAGAAAATTCCAAAGCATAAATGAAAAAGTAAACAACTTAAAAGTTTTACAAGAATTCATGGATACAATAGGAAAAGATTCATCAGTAGATAATAAATTGCAAGTGATTAATGACATACTAATAGAAAAATTTAGTATAAAATATTCTACAATAGTAGTGTTTAATGGAGCAGAATATGTAATAAAAGCTTCTAATGTAGATGAAAGACATTGGGATACTTTAAGAAACCTACATACAGAAGAAATGTTTAAAGACAGCATAACTTCAGCAACTCCAAAATATGTAACAATAAATGGAGCAGGAGAAAAACTTGCATATCAAAAAACAGAAATGGGACGAGCAAAATCTGCAATGTTTTTCCCATTATATATAGATAATATATATATAGGATATTGGATTATAGAAAGTAGCGAACCTCATGCATTTGATAACATGGATACAAGTGTGCTAGGAGTAGTTAGAGATAATATAGTGTCAGTATTAAAAACAGTATCATATCAAAATACAATAGAGAATATTTATAGAATAGATAAGAGTACAGGACTAAACTCAGCAGAATATCTATATGGAAAAGGAAAGAGAACAATAGATAAATATGCTCAATCTACAATATGTATGTTTACTATTACTAATATAGAAGAAATAAACAAAGTATTTGGAAGAGAAATAGGAACAAAAACAATTATAGATGTTAGCAACATTGTTAAAACTTCAATATCAGCTCAATATATTTTTGTAAGATATATGGGACCTAAGTTCGCAATAGCGTTTTCAGGAGTAGACTTAGAAGGAGTAGAAGAGTTTGTCAAAACTGTAAAAGATGAAATTGAAAAGATAACATTAAAAAAAGAGCAAGTTGTAAAGAATAAGAAAACAAAAAAACAACTTATTGCACATCCAAGAACAAACTTTATATTAGCAACATACTATAAGGGAACAGGACTAGAAGAAGTAACAAAAAAACTAGAGGAATATTTAGACGATGCAGATAAAACAGAAAGCAATATTAACTGTATATAGGAGGTAAAAAGATGATAGACGATAAGACAATGAACTTTGAAGTAGAAAGAGATAACAGTATAAAAGCAAAAGAAATTTTAAAAGAGGTATATGAGGCTTTATCTGAAAAAGGATACAACCCAGTAAACCAAATTGTTGGTTATATATTGTCTGGTGACCCAACATATATAACAAGCTACAAAAACGCAAGAAATCTAATTAGACAAATAGAAAGAGACGAACTATTAGAAAGAATGGTAAAAAATTATATAGGATTAGAAGAATAATATGCGAATACTTGGAATTGATTATGGAGAAGCAAGAGTAGGAATTGCTATAACAGATGAACTAAATATAACATCTCAAGGGTTAAAAACAGTAGAGCATAAAGGAAATGACAAAATACTACTACAAGAATTAGATAAAATCCTGCAAGAATATACTGTAGGAACAATAGTAGTTGGAATGCCAATAAATATGAATGGAACAAAAGGCCCAAGAGCAGAAAAAACAGAAAAATTTATCCATAAATTAAAATGTAAATATAACAAAATAAAAATAGAAAAAGTGGATGAAAGACTTACTACTGTCCAAGCCCACAAAACTATGAACGACTTAGAAATTAATAAAAAGAAAAAAAGACAAATAGTAGATACAATATCTGCTGTATATATATTAGAAGTATATATAAATAAATTAAAATAAACTATTGAAAAAAATATAACTATATGGTATATAACATATAACATTAATATTAAAAACATAAATAAAAATTTGAAAGGAGACAAAAGAGTAATGGATTTTGAAAACAATGATATGGAAGGACTAGACGAAGAATTAGACAATATTATAATTTTAAATGATGAGGATGGAAACGAAGTACAATTCGAATTTTTAGATTTAATAGAATTAGATGGAGAAGAATATGTAGTATTACTACCAACAGAAGGAGAAGAAGACGAAGATGGAGAAGTAGTAATATTAAAAGTTGAAGATACTGATTCAGAAGATGAAGAATCTTATGTAAGTGTTGACGATCAAGAAGTATTAAATAAAGTATTTGAAATATTCAAAGAAAAATTCAAAGATGAATTTAACTTTATAGATGAAGACTAATAATAAAAATGCACCTAGCTGGTGCATTTTTTACATACTCAAGTTGTTTCCAAATCTTTTAATTTTTTGAGTGGTTGTCTTTTCAAATTCATTTTCAACAACCTTAAAATCTTTAATGTGCTTATAATTAGGAAGTTTTTTATTTACTTCTGTTACAAGTTTCTTAAATTCTGATTTTATGTCAACATCTGTTATGTCATCCTTATTTAAATATTCTTTAAACGCTTCAACATCTGGCAATAATTTTGCATTTACATATGTTTCTTTATCACCTTTATAATTAACACCTAAAACTATACATTCTTTAACTAAAGGACTAGAATTTAAATAATACTCTATTTCTTCAGGATAAATATTTTTACCATTTTGAGTAACAATAACACTTTTGCATCTACCTGTTAAGTATAAGAAACCATTATCATCTATATATCCTAAATCTCCAGTATAAAACCAGCCTTTTTTGAAAACACTATCTGTTGCTTCCGGATCATTATAATAACCAAGCATTACATTAGGTCCTTTTACTATTATTTCACCAACACCTTGATCATCTGGATTATTAATTTTATATTCTACGTTAGGAATAGGAAGACCAACAGAGTCAGCCTTGTAGAAGAAGTCATTATTGCCGGCTACAAGGGGAGAACACTCAGTTAAACCATATCCTTGAAGGGCTTTGAATCCGATCTTATAAAATGACTCTATAATGTTAGGGTCAATAGCTGCGGCTCCTACAATAAAAGTTCTAAGATTTCCACCTAAAGATTTTTTGATTTTATTCCTTACAAAAAATCTTAAAACAGGTGGCATATTATCTAAGAAATGTTTGTCATTATTAAAATATTTTGTAGGCAAAGCTTTTTGCAAAGTCTTAACAATTTTTTTATGTATGTTTTCTAACAATAAAGGAACACAAATTACAAATGATGGTTTATATTCATTAATGTTCTTGTTAATATACCTTAATCCATCACAGTATGTTACTGTTCCTCCACCATATAATGGCAATAAATGTCCCAGAGTACACTCGTATGTATGATGAATAGGAAGAATAGAAAGCACTACTGTTGATTTATCTACTTTAACTATTTGAGCAACAGACATAATGTTTGAACAAATATTTTTATGTGACAAACAAATACCTTTTGCATTTCCAGTGGTTCCAGAAGTAAAAAGCAATACATGCATGTCATCTGGATTTATTTCTATGTCTCTAAATGCAGTTAAACCATCTGCCACTTTATTTAAACCGTTTTCCACTAAGCTTTTTAAAGCACAAATATCATCAGAACTTGAATCAGAATCTATATTTACAAATAAGATTTCATTCTTTAATTTTTCTTTGTTATTTAAAAGATTATTTAAATATTTCTCATCACATATAACAGCCTTTGCATTAGAAATATTTATAAAATTAATCATATCATCAACATGAAGCTCTTTATCAATAGGAACAACAGTACCTACAATAGAACTAGCAAGATATGAAATAGTCCAAGAGTAACTGTTTTTACCTATTAAAGCAATAGGAGCATCTAATAATTCTAAATCTATTAGGGAAGTGCCTAGTGCTTCAACATCATCTTTAAATTGAACATATTTAACACCATAAATTTTTCCGATTTTTATCCTTTAATTTGAATGCATTTCTGTTTTTGTATCTAACAGAAGACTGATAAAGCATATCTTTTAAATCAGTAACATTATGTATTTTGAAATACTTTGTTTTTAAAATATCTTCTTTCTTTTCCATAAATTACCTCCATACAACAATATTCTATAATATTACAATAAAATAATCAAGTATTAAATGATATTAAATGTTATATTTAAAATAAACTAAAATAAAAATATAGATTTTAAAACAAATTAGCCACAAATTAATACAAAAAAGCTTGACATATAATATAAAAGTATTGTATAATATGATTTGCGTGTAGATTTGCGATGAAGCGAAATGTGGCTACATTCCTACGGAAAGTAGGAAATGGAGGGAACTTTCGTGGAGTATGTCTTGGCTAAGACCGGGCGGATAAGTTTTAAATAAGCACACTTGTCCTAAGTATCATCTTGCGTTAACTTAGGATTTTTAAATGTTAATAAAAGAAACACTAGGGTGCGTTAAGAACTTTCCTAAGGCAATTAAGTGAGTACATATAATAAAGATGTATCACGACAAATTAAAAGGAGGGAATTTAACAATGGCAAAAGCAGAAAATGCAGAAGCAACAAACAAAACTGAAAAAGTAGCAAAAGCTACAACAAAAAAAGCAACAAAAGGTGCAGCAACAAAAACTGCAAAGACAACAAAAACAGAAAAGGTTACTAAAAAAACAGTTCAAAGCGAAAAAATAAGAATAAGATTAAAAGCTTATGACAATGTAGTTTTAGATCAGTCTGCTGAAAAGATAGTAGATACTGCTAAAAGAACAGGTGCAAAAGTTTCAGGTCCTATTCCACTACCAACAAAAAGAGAAATAGTAACAATTTTACGTTCTCCACACAAACACAAAGATTCAAGAGAACAATTTGAAATGAGAACACACAAGAGAGTAATAGACATCTTATACCCAACACAAACAACAGTTGATAGCCTAATGAAATTAGACTTGCCAGCAGGTGTAGATGTAGAAATGAAACTTTAATATATTTATGAAAATATATACAACAAAAACCAAGCTGATAAATGTCAGCCAATAGTTAAGGAGGAAAGAAACGATGAAAAAAGCAATACTAGGAAAGAAAATTGGAATGACACAAATTTTTGATGAAAAAGGAAAAGTAATTCCAGTTACAGCAATTGAAGTTGGACCATGTACAGTTGTCCAAATAAAAACAGTTGATAACGATGGTTATCAAGCAGTAAAATTAGGTTTTGGAGAAGTTAAAGAAAGCAAATTAACAAAACCAAAAAAAGGTGAATTTAAAAAAGCAAGTTTAACACCTAAAAAACATTTAAGAGAATTTAGATTAGAAGAAATTTCTTACAATGTAGGTGATGAAATAAAAGCTGATATATTTACAGCTGGAGAAAGCGTAGATATAACAGGAACAAGCAAAGGTAAAGGATTCCAAGGTGTTATAAAACGTCATGGACAATCTAGAGGACCTATGGGACATGGTTCTATGTACCACAGAAGACCAGGTTCAATGGGATCTACTTCAACACCAGGTAGAGTATTTAAGGGCAAAAACTTACCAGGACACATGGGAATGGAAACAGTTACAATACAAAACTTAGAAGTTGTAAGAGTAGATTTAGATAAAAACATAATCTTAGTAAAAGGTAGTGTTCCAGGAAACAAAGGAGCAATATTAAAAATAAGAAATTCAGTAAAGAGTAAATAAGAGAGGAGATAGAGAGAAATGCCTAAAATAGATGTATACAATATAGAAGGTAAAAAAGTTAGCGATATAGAATTAGCAGATAGCGTTTTTGGTATTGAACCAAACGAAAAAATAGTACACAGTGTATTAGTTAATTATATGGCTAACCAAAGACAAGGAACTTCAAATACAAAAACTAGAGCAGAAGTAGCTGGTGGCGGAAGAAAACCTTGGAAACAAAAAGGAACAGGTAGAGCAAGACAAGGAAGTATAAGAGCACCACAATGGTTTAAAGGTGGTATAGCATTAGGACCTAAACCAAGAGATTATAGTTACAGAGTAAACAAAAAAGAAAGAAGATTAGCTATAAGATCTGTATTAAGTTCTAAAGTGTTAGAAAACAATTTAGTAGTTGTAGATGCAATGAACTTTGATGCAATAAAAACAAAGAACATGATATCAGCATTAAACAACTTAAAAGTTGAAGGAAAGACATTAATAGTTTTACCAGAAAAAAATGAAAATGTTCAAAAATCAGCAAGAAATATTGAAGGTGTAAAAACAAGTTTAGTAAACACAATAAATGTTTATGATTTATTAAAATATAACAAACTAGTTCTTACAGTAGATGCAGTTAAAAACTTAGAGGAGGTGTATGCTTAACATGAACGCAGAAGATATAATTATAAAACCAATAGTTACAGAAAAAAGCAGCACAGGATTACAAGAAGGAAAGTATACATTCAAAGTAGCAAAAAAAGCTACAAAAGTTCAAATAGCACAAGCTGTTGAGAAATTATTTAATGTAAAAGTATTAAATGTAAATACAATTACAGTTAAAGGAAAAGAAAAAAGAGTTGGAGCAAATACAGGAAGAAGACCAGACTGGAAAAAAGCAATAGTTGCAATAGACACAAATCCAACAGAAAAATCTTACCTAACAAAAGGTGGAAAAGAAGTTAAAATAGACAAAAAATACAAGGATTCAATAGATGAATTCATGGGAGCTTAAGATTATAAGCACAATAGTTGGTTAACCAGAAAAAACTGGGATAATAAATATAAAGGAGAGATAAATAATGGGTATAAAAACATATAGACCATACACACCATCAAGAAGAAATATGACAATGTCAACTTTCGAAGAAATAACAAAAAAGACACCAGAAAAATCTTTACTTGCTAAAAAGAAAAAGAATGCAGGAAGAAACTCTTATGGTAGAATAACAGTTAGACATCAAGGTGGTGGAAACAGACAAAAATACAGAATAATTGATTTTAAACGTAAAAAGGATGATATGCCAGCAACAGTAATTGGTATAGAATATGATCCAAACCGTACAAGTAACATCGCTTTAATAAAATATGAAGATGGAACTTTAAACTATATATTAGCACCTTTAGGATTAAAAGATGGAGATACAGTAGTTTCTGGTGCTAAATCTGATATAAGAATTGGAAACTGTCTTCCAATAGAAAACATACCAGTAGGTACATTAATTCATAATATAGAATTAAATCCAGGTCAAGGTGGAAAATTAGTAAGAACAGCTGGTGGAGAAGCACAACTTATGGCAAAAGAAGGAAAATACGCTCACG
>UMCG01020146.1_pt1 | contig 133515 bp, 109 predicted proteins | sample 1964181 | NCBI WGS metagenome assembly UMCG01 (sample SAMEA4835963, study PRJEB28245) | human gut metagenome | biome: gut microbiome; material: fecal sample | place: Denmark | collected 2008 | reverse complement strand
ACAAGCTCTGCGAGATGAAGGACATAAACGATGACTTCAAGAATACCGATGTTGCAATAGTTGTCGGCGCGAACGACGTAATGAACCCCGCGGCAAAGGAAACGGAAAACACACCTATTTCAGGTATGCCTATCCTCTCCGTTGCTGATGCAAAGCATATCATCATCTGTAACTATGACTTAAAGCCGGGATATGCAGGAGTTGAAAACCCGCTCTACACAAAAGCAGACGGAGTTACGCTCATGCTCGGTGACGCAAAGGTCAGTGTTGAAAAGCTTATAAAGATGCTTTGATTTTTGTCATAAGCAATAGTGCGGGCAAAAAGCACTTGTCTTAGATAAGCAAATAAAATTTAGATAAGTGAATAAAAAATCCAGTCTTAGATAAATGAATAAAAAAACCTGTCTTGAATAAGCGGGAAAAAGCGCTTAATTGATTCAAACAAGGATTATTTGTATAAGTCAAATATCTAAGGCAAAGATAAATAAACCATATCTCATATGCATGTAAAAAAGGACATCGGTTTTAAAGCCGATGTCCTTTTATTTTCATTAAAATGGGTTATGAATGCCAGATATCAATTTCATCTGTTGTTGTCTCCGGCTCATCAAGCATACCGAGGCTTGCAAGAAGCTCTTTTGCCGAATTGTGACCCATCTTTTTCTGTCTGTTATTGATGGCTGCGACCTCAATGATTATGGCAAGGTTACGTCCGGGAGAAACAGGAACAGTACATAGAGGTACATTGATGCCGAGGATGTTGATGGTTTCCTCGTTTATACCCATGCGCTCGTACGCTTTTGTTTCGTCCCATGTCTCAAGCTCGACAACAAGGTCTATCTTCGTCGTATTTTTTACCGCTCCCATACCGAAAAGTCTGCGAGCATCAATAATACCGACTCCGCGAAGCTCGATAAAATGTCGTATGTTATCTGGTGCAGAACCGACGAGAGTCTTTTTTGACACCTTGCGTATCTCAACGGCATCATCAGCAACAAGTCTGTGCCCGCGCTTTATAAGCTCGACAACGTTTTCGGATTTTCCGACTCCGGAATCGCCTATTATAAGCACACCCTCACCGGAAACCTCGACCAAAACGCCGTGCCTTGTCTCACGTTCCGCAAGCTCGACGTTTAAATAGGATACAAGCGAGGATACCGCAAAAGAGGTCTCATCATTGCTCTGAAGAAGCGGAATATGATACTTTTCCGCAAAAGGCATGAACAGACAGATGAAGTCAGCGTCAATAACCACAGAGAAAACTATGGCGGCAGGACACTTTGACATAAGTCTTTCAATAGACTCAAGCCTTATCTCATCAGACGGAATACCCTTTAAGTATATACTCTCGGAGTTTCCTATAAACTGAATCCTCTCCGGCGTAAAGTTTTCATCATAGCGTGCCAGAATAAGACTGGGTCTGTAAACCTCCATGGACGAGATAAGAATTTCATCTGCCGGCTTCGGCATATAAAGAACCTTGTAGCCCTCGGCTCTTATTATTTTACCGAGAGATACCGAATAATTACCCATTCGTTTTTAGCCTCCAAAAGGGCTTGAAAAAGCCGTTGTTATCATAACCATTATACATTTTTCAGCCATTCATTACAACAAAAACTATCATTTAAGTTCCATTGCGGCTCTGTATGCCGTATGAGTTGCATTGGCAAGACGTCCGACCTGCGCAGCGTCTCCGACCTTTATAACACGCGGACAAACCGCTTTGATGCTCTCCGGCAATGTATTCTGTTTTACACCGAGAGCCAAAACAACGTAATCACACGGAATATTTTTCATACGTCCCGGAACCTTTGTGCTTTCAATCTCTACGGAGCCCTCGTTTATCTTTACAAGCTTGTAGCCTGTGATAAACTTTGCACTCTTTTCGTCAAGCTTCAGCTTAACGTCATCAATATGCTGCTTCCATGTTCCCGGAGCAATCTCGTCTGCCATCTCGATAACGGTTACCGCATTTCCTTCAAAAGCAAGCTTCTCGGCAGTTTCAAGACCGGACATACCCGAGCCTATAACCGCAACGCTCTTTCCCGAAAGCTTAACGTCTCCCGTGAGAATTTCCGTTATCGTGCATACACAGGGAAGGTCATAGCCCGGAATCTCAGGCTTTGCAGCCGTACCTCCCGTTGCGTCAATAACCGCATAGGGCTTAAGCTCACGTATAGTGTCTGCCGTCACGAGAGTACTCATACGGAATTCAACACCCTCTTTATCACAGGCAGTTTTGAGATCTTCGACAGCCCAGCGTATTTTTTCCTTATGCGGAGGAATTGCCGCAAGCTCAAACTGACCGCCGAGGAACGGATTCTTCTCAAAGAGAATCGTCTTAAAGCCCCGCTGTGCAAGAACCTTTGCAGCGGTAAGACCCGCAGGTCCGCCGCCTGCTACTACGACCGTTCTGCCGTTGCCGTCCTTTTCGGGAACAAGGGGAAACTCTGTTTCATAGCATGTGCGCGGATTGAGAGCACATTCTCCCGATTTGTGTTCCATAGCGCCTCTGTACATGGACTCTATACACCAAAGGCAGCAAACACATCTCTGTATATCCTCCGGTCTGCCCTCCTCTGCCTTTTTCACCCAATACGGGTCTGCAAGGAGCGGACGACCGAGACCGATCATATCCTGTATGCCCTCTTCAAGCTGCTCCTCAGCCTGCTCCGGAGAACGGATAAGGTTCGCGGCGATAACAGGTATATTGACAGCCTTTTTAACAGCCTCCGCATTTCCCTTTCTCCAACCCGGATCAAAGCTTGTGGGCTCAAGCCAGGAATTCATCGTATCATATGTACCGGAAGAGATATCCAAAGCATCAATGCCGTAGGACTCAAGAAGCTTTGCGATTTTTACGCCTTCCGGAAGAGTTATACCCATGTCGTAGCCGTACATCCTGTAATATTCGTCAACCGTAAGTCTGACGGTTATCGGGAAATCCGGTCCGCATTTTTCACGTATTTTTTCTATGATTTCTTTTATGAATCTGCAACGGTTTTCAGTTGATCCGCCGTATTCATCAGTTCTCTGGTTTGTATAAGGAGAAAGGAACTGCTGAAGAAGATAACCGTGACTTGCGTGAAGCTGAACACCGTCAATTCCGGCCTTTTTACAGCGGAGAGCTCCGTCTGCAAATTCATCTTCAAGCTTGCGAATCTCCCATTTTGTAAGAGATCTTGTTTTCTGCGGCATAACCGGAGATGAACCCAGACCCGTAGGAATGGCCGACGCGGAAACAACAGGAAAATAGAAGTTGTGCATAAGGGGATTTTCAAAGTAATCGATATACCTTGTCATGGTGAAGAAAATCTTCCACCATATACCTGCGGCAGGTGTTGTTCCTATCATATCCGAAAGCTTCCATGCCGTAACAAGAAGCTGGAGTGTCTGTCTTCCCGTATGGTGAAGCTGTACAAAAATCTTTGCGTCATGCTTGTGAACCGCCTGTGCAAGTCTTGTAAGACCGGGAATGCACCTGTCACTTGTAACGGCAAGCTGTGCAGGTCCTGTCGTTCCCGTCCAGTCTGAGATACGTGTAACCTCAGTCTGGATAAGGCCTACACCGCCCTTTGCACGTTCCTCGTAATAAGCGATAAGTCTGTCCCCTGCAGTACCGTTAAGCTCACCCACGTCAAGAAGCATCGGTTCGAGAGCAACCCTGTTCTTTATGGTGAGATTTCCTATTTTTATCGGTTCAAACAGTTTTGGATATTTACTCATAATTTTCTCCTCTTTTTCAAAATTTTATTTCAATCCGTCAAAAAATCGGTTTACTGTTGAAACCGGGCTTTTGTTCAAAAGAAACCGAATTTTCACAACAAAAACAACTGTAAAAATTATACACTTGCAAAAGTTTTTCGTCAACAATCGGCTGACACTTAACAGAAAGCAAACAGTCGGCAGAGAATATTCCCTGCCGACCTTAAAAACTGCTGAATATCATTCTTTAATTTTCTCTTTGAAGCTTTCTTCATTTGCAGTTTTGGCATCAATAGTATTTTCTTTTCTGTCTTCATTGTTTATTTCATTGACATCTTCTTTATTTGTTTCTCTATCAGTTTCTTTTCCGCCTTCGAAGATTGCACTTGCGAAAAATGCAATAGCACCAAACATTCCGATATATATGAGATATCCTGTTACCCCTAAATATTCACAACTTGTTGTACCAATAAGTGCAACAATCAAAGAAGCCATTCCGTAAAACATTTTTTCATATTTAGTCATCACGTAAACATCTCCTTCACATTTAGATACATTTCTAAATTGCCTAAAAGCAATTATTTTCCTACCGATTTCATTTTATACCACAATTTAACATTAATCAACAATATTATTCTTTTTTGTCAAATGTATCAAATAATCGACTAATAAGTTGCATATATTTCACAAAAACAGCCGGCAGAGAATATTCCCTGCCGGCTACTTGTATAAACCCTGTTAAAGATTGTCAAATGTGTGCGGAAGCATCTCATCGAGAGTATAACTTACCTCGTCACCGTCTTTATTCTTAAAATAGAATTTGAAGGTAACATCGGTGAATTCCGAGAGAGCCTGACGGCAGATGCCGCACGGATAACAGAAATCATCTAGTACTCCGTTTACACCGCCGACAACCGCTATTGAGATAAAGTCCTTGTGTCCGTCGGATACTGCTTTGAAAAGCGCGTTGCGCTCGGCACAGGTACCGGCGCCGAATGCAACGTTCTCAACGTTGCAGCCGGTGTAAACCGTGCCGTCCTTGCAAAGCAGCGCCGCTCCGACCTTAAAGTTTGAATAAGGCGAGTAGGAAAAGCCCATAGCTTCCTCGGCCTTTTTAAGAAGTTCTGCAGATGTTATCATTTTCTAAACCTCGCATACGGATTTTCGGGGATTGTCACTTCGCCGAGGAAGCTCTCACCCGCAATGTCCGAATGAAGACCGAAGAGTTCCTCTATGGTCTTTCCGATATCGGCGTACGTCTTACGTATGCCGAGATTAGTTGCGGGACCGCCCTTTTCATACCACAGGAGCGGAATATACTCCCTTGAGTGGTCTGTACTCGGCGTAGCCGGGTCACAGCCGTGGTCGGCGGTAATTATGAGGATATCATCCGGACGAAGCTTTTTCATAAAGCCCGAAAGCCAAGAGTCAAACTCAGCTGTGGCGTTCGCATATCCGTCAACGTCATTCCTGTGTCCGTAAACCATATCAAAGTCAACAAGATTTGTAAAGCAAAGTCCGTTAAAGTCCTTCTTTACAATCTCATCCATCACTTCCATACCGTGTGCATTGCCGTGCGTAGGATGACTTTCCGTCACACCCGATCCTGCAAAGATGTCATTTATCTTGCCGATTGAGATAACGTCAAGTCCGGCTTCCTTAAGCACGTTCAAAAGCGTCCTCGGTGGTACAAGTGAGAAGTCATGTCTGTTTGCCGTCCTTGTATAATTTCCGTTGCCGGTGCCTATAAACGGCCTTGCGATAACACGTCCGACGGCGTATTTTCCGGTAAGAATTTTTCTTGCAATTCTGCAATACTCGTAAAGTTCGTCAAGCGGCACAACATCCTCATGTGCGGCAATCTGAAACACACTGTCGGCAGAGGTATACACAATAAGCTTTCCGGTCTTTACGTGCTCATCACCGTATTCATTTATGACCTTTGTACCCGAATACGGTTTATTTACAAGCCAACCCCTTCCGGTCTGACGTGAAAATTCTTCCATGACCTCAGGAGGAAATCCGTCAGGAAAAGTCGGCATTGGAGTTTTGGATATAACCCCGCATATCTCCCAATGACCTGTGGTTGTGTCCTTGCCCATAGACTGCTCCGCGCACTTACCGAAGGACGCGAGCGGGCTGCTGCTTTTCGGTCCGCAATCAACGCCGTCTATGTTGAAAAGACCGAGTTTCGTAAGCGTGTCAGCCTTAAACTTATCGGATTTTGTACAGGAACGAAGTGTGTTACTCCCGACGTCACCGAACTTGTCGGCATCCGGAAGCTCACCCACACCGTAGCTGTCGAGTACTGTTAAAAAAACACGTTTTGACATATCTTTTGCCTTCTTTTATTTTTTAAGTCACGATTGAATTTCCCGGGGTGAATTTTTCAGGTTGAATCAAACAAGTTGAATTGCTCAGATTAAATCACATAAGCTACTCAGTCAAGCTCAACCGCGGTATTCAGAGCAATCTCCATCATCTGTGTAAAGGTGTTCTGACGTGCTTCGGCATCAAGCCCCGTGCCCTTTAGCGGACAGTCGGAAATAGTGCAGATAGCAAGCGCATTTTTCCCCGCACGTGCAGCCTCCATATAGAGAGCGGCAGCCTCCATTTCGGTTGCAAGTACATTGTGCATCTTCTTCCACACCTCAAGACCGTGGCAATCGTCGTAGAAGGTGTCCGATGAGTAGAGGGAGCCTACCTTCATGGGAGTACCGAGTCTTTCGGCAATATCTACAGCGGTCTTTAAGAGCTTGTAGCTCGCCGTCGGAGCATAACGTCCGGGCAAGCCGAACTGTTCCTCAAAGTTCGAGTTTGTACATGCCGACATACCCGCAACGATGTCACGCAGTTCGATATCATCGGCAATACCCCCGGCAGAGCCTATACGAATTATGTTTTCAATGCCGTAAAAGTTGAAAAGCTCGTGCGAATAGATGGCGATGGACGGCATACCCATTCCGCTCGCCATAACGCTTACACGCGTTCCCTTATACGTTCCCGTGTAGCCTTGAATTCCGCGTACATTGTTTATGAGCTTTGCGTCATCAAGATACGTTTCGGCGATAAACTTTGCGCGAAGAGGATCTCCGGGCATAAGAACCGTTTTTGCAAAAGCCTCAGGTCTTGCGGTATTGTGTGGTGTTGGCGTAAGTGACATCATAATCATCCCTTTACTATTTTAACTATGCGACTTGTTCCGAGCCTGTCAGCGCCGAGCTCGATAAACCTTTCGGCGTCCTCAATCGATGAAATACCGCCGGCCGCTTTTATCTTTGTGCCGTTTGAAACATGAGCCTTAAATATCTCAATATCCTCAAAGGTCGCACCGCTCGAGGAAAAGCCCGTTGACGTCTTTATGAAGTCCGCGTCTGACTGTGAGACAACTTCGGTCATCTTTATCTTTTCCTCTGTTGTAAGCTGGCAGGTCTCAACGATAACCTTTAAAAGTCTGCCCTCACAATGTGCCTTTACATCGTTTATCTCAGACAGTATATCCTCATACCTGCCCTCCTTAAGCCAGCCGAGATTTATAACCATATCTATCTCATCCGCACCGTTCTGTACGGCGTCATAAGCCTCTGCGCACTTTATCTTTGTTGTGTTATAACCGTTCGGGAATCCGATAACGGTACATACGGGAATACGACCGTCAAGATAGTCCGCACACTGCTTTACAAACGACGGCGGAACGCATACACTCGCGGTATGATAAGTGACCGCATCGTCACAGATGACCTTTATCTGCTCCCACGTTGCCGTTGTGGCGAGCAATGTATGGTCTACCCTTGAAAGAATTTCATTGATATCCATGTTGTAAATACCTCCCTTTAAAACCTCTGAAGCATCATTTATCTTGAGCCCTTGTCGTACGGAATACCCTCGGCCTTCGGAGCGCGTGACTTCTTAGAAGTAAATGCAAGCACAACCAGAGTAATAACGTACGGAAGCATGTTAAACCAATAGTTACTGATTCCGAGATTCGCAAGCGCATATACACCGTCTCCGTTTATGTCAAGAGTTGAGGAACAGGCAGCAACGCACTTAAGCAAGCCGAACATAGTTCCTACGACCGCAATATTGAGCGGCTTCCAGTTACCGAAAATCATAACGGCAAGAGCCAGGAATCCGAAGCCTGCAACATCTCCGTTTGAGGCACCGTTTGAAGTGGTGAGAGCGTAGATGAAGCCTCCCATACCCGCAAGTGCGCCGGAAATAGTTGTACCGATATACCTCATCCTGTAAACATTGATACCGACCGAATCCGCGGCCTGCGGATGCTCACCGCACGCACGAAGTCTCAGACCGAATTTTGTCTTGTAGAGGATAATTGACAGTATAACATAAATAAGGATTCCGAGATAGGTTGTGAGATAAGTTTTATTCAGCAAAACCTCTCCTACAAGCGGAAGTTCGTCTGTTCTTGCAAATCCGAAATCCGTTTTGAAAATCATAAACCACGAAGGCGCATCATAAAGAAGATTGAGCGTATTCTGCTTGAAAAGTATGTTGATAAGGAAAAGAGTGATAGCCGGTGCAAGTAAGTTAAGAGCTGTACCGCCTATCGTCTGATCCGCCTTCATTGTTATAGCCGAGAAGCTTAAGAGAAGAGAAAACAGAGCACCTGCGGCAGCTGTGACGAGCATTGCGAGAATGAGAAGCCACTGCGCGTTGTCGCTGTCAAAGCCGGTTCCCTGAATAATCCTTATGAACCATGCGCCGACAAATGCACCTATAATCATTATACCCTCAAGAGCAAGGTTGATAACGCCCGAACGCTCCGCAAATACACCGGCAAGTGCCACTATGATAAGAGGGATTGTGTAAATGATAGTCTGTTGAATAAGAAATGCCATAAACTACACCGCCTCTCCTTCCGTATCCACTTCCCGCCGGGTTACACTTTCAGGCGGGTCTTCCTCAAACTCGCTGTCATTTTGCAAGGTGTCGTCATTCTCGGAGTCGGCAACCGCCGTCGGCTCATCATCCTTTTTGCGTTTCTTTGAAATAAGAAGCTTAAAGAAGAGAGAGAATGCACTGAAATAAACTATTACAGCAACGATTATGTTGGCGATATACTCGTTGTAAGCAGTTAAATTGCTGAGTTGCGTACCCGATATGGAGATAAAGGACATAAACAGTCCGGCAAATATAATTCCGAGCGGGTGACACATCGCAAGAAGAGCCACGGGTATACCGTTGAAGCCCTCTGCCGGAAGCGACATGGACGTGTTCCACGAAAACTCAACATCCCCCTGAAGATAGTAGAGAGCTGCTCCGATACCCGAAAGAGCACCTGCTATAGCCATAGACAAAATGATGTTTCTCTTATCATTCATTCCGGCATACTTTGCGGCAAACTTATTGCTTCCGCATGCCTTGAGCTCATAGCCGAGCGTTGTTTTGTTAAGAATAATAAAGATGACAACCGCAATAACAATTGCTACCAGAATTCCTGCATTTGCGCTACTCCCCGCGAACAATTTATCAAATCCTAGAGTGGGACTTGCAACGCCGTTGGTCTTGAGTTTAACGATATATCCCGTTTTTCCGTATTCCTCCATGTTTCTGAAGGAACTGTTCTCAAATACTATCGTCACAAGGTTCGCCGCAATCCAGTTTGTCATGATGGAGGTAATAACCTCATTTACGTTAAGGAAAGCCTTAAATGCACCCGGGATAGCGCCCCATAGAGCACCTGCCACGGCTGCCGCGAGAATAGCGAGAATCCACACAATTATCGGCGGAACAACCGATGTATTTATGGACAATGCAACTATTATTGATGCCATTGTTCCCATAAGATACTGACCTGCCGCACCGATATTGAAAAGTCCCGTCTTGTAGGCAAGACCCACGGAAAGACCTGTCATGATAAGAGGAGTGGCTCTGAAAAGCATATCCCCGACAAGCTTCAGATTCACTCCGAAAGCCAGAGCGGACGACCCGTCCTCGGCAAATATTCTTCCCCTGTTAAACACACCTGCGAGAACAATCCGGAAGCCGTCCCAAGCCGAAGCAAGAGACATGCCGTTTGCAAGCGAGATGATAAAGAGAAGAATTCCTCCGAAAATAAATCCGAGAAGTATGGAAATAAGGGATGAAACTATGGTTTTAAAAGCATCATTTCTCTTGTCTCTGTTATTCATGATACCGCTTCCTCCCTCCTGTATCTTTCCTGACGTTTAGCACCTGCCATATAGAGGCCGAGTTCCTTGACGTCTATTTCCTTCGGATCAAACTCTCCGACTATTTCTCCCTCGTACATAACGAGAATCCTGTCTGATAGATTCATAACCTCATCGAGTTCGAGAGATACCAGAAGAACGGCCTTTCCCTCATCTCTCTGCTTTACTATCTGGTCATGGATGAACTCTATAGCCCCGACATCCAGTCCTCTCGTCGGCTGAACGGCTATAAGAAGATCCGCGTTTCTGTCTATTTCTCTTGCAACGATAGCCTTCTGCTGATTACCGCCCGACATCGTCCTTGCAACTGTCATCGGTCCCTGACTGCTGCGTACATCAAACTTTTCTATAAGACCGTCCGCATACTCACGGATTGCGTCTCTTTTTATAAAGCCGTGGTTTTGAAACTGAGGCTGCCAATAATTCTGAAGAACCATGTTGTCCTCAAGAGAGAAGTCGAGAACAAGACCGTATTTATGCCTGTCCTCGGGTATATGGCTCATGCCCTCATTACCGCGTTTTCTTATGGATAACTTCGTTATGTCCTTATCATGAAGTAAAAGCCTGCCCGATGAAGATTTTGTTATGCCCGTTATCGCATAGACAAGCTCACTCTGTCCGTTACCGTCAATTCCGGCGATACATGTTATCTCTCCTCTTCTCACCTCGAAGGAGATATCCTTAACCGCGTTATTGTTGTGCACCCTTGAGGGCACGGTCAGATTTTCAACCTTAAACACCGGTTCTCCCGGCCTTGCCACATCCTTTTCAACCTCAAGCTGCACGGGTCTTCCGACCATCATATTTGAGAGAGCCTCAACGCTTGTATCCTTTATGTCAACAGTGCCGATGTATTTCCCCTTGCGGAGAACACTGCAACGGTCTGCAACCTGCATTATTTCATTGAGCTTATGCGTGATAAAGAGTATGGATTTTCCCTCGGCGGCAAGATTCTTCATTATCTGCATGAGCTCCGATATCTCCTGCGGCGTTAAAACTGCAGTAGGTTCGTCAAAAATCAGTACCTCATTATCCCTGTAAAGCATTTTGAGAATTTCGGTACGCTGCTGCATACCTACTGTGATATCTTCGACGAGAGCGTCCGGATCAACCTTAAGCCCGTATTTTTCAGAGAGCTCGGCAACCTTCTGTCTCGCATTCTTTTTTACTATGAAGCCGGCTTTATTCGGCTCGACACCCAAGATGATGTTGTCAAGAACCGTAAAAACCTCAACCAGCTTAAAATGCTGGTGAACCATTCCTATCCCGAGACGATTTGCATCGTTCGGGTCCTTTATCTCAACCTTTTCACCGTTTTTTCTTATCTCACCTTTTTCAGGCTGATAAAGTCCGAAAAGTACGCTCATTAAAGTAGACTTTCCCGCACCGTTTTCTCCGAGCAACGCATGAATTTCACCTTTTTTCAGTTTAAGGGTGATATCATCATTCGCGATAATTCCGGGAAACATCTTTGTAATATGGAGCATTTCGATTACGTAGTTATCTTCCATATCTTCCGGTTCCTTCCCTAGTATTTTAAAAACGCTTATATAGAATAAAATGCGGCAGGAACCTGCCCTGCCGCACCTTTGTGAAACTTATTTTACAAAGTTAACAGTAACGTTATCAAATTTCTCGTTTCCTGCAAGGAAGTTTTCATAATCAGACTTAACTGTAAGAGTTCCGCCTGTCTTCATCGAATCAACGATAGCGTTATAGTCTTTTTCTGTGAACTTCTCAAAACGTGATGATGAGAAAGGAAGCCCAACTGCGTTGTCATCTACACCGAGGTTAGAAAGCATTCCGCCTACTTCATCCCACTTACCGTCGAAGTATGCACCGAGAATCTTCTGAGCTGATTCTGCAAGGCCCTTCATTGCGGAGGTGATAACAGTTTCGGAATCCTGTGACTGGTCACAGTCAACACCGATTGTAACACCGTTGTTTCCGCCTGCTGCCGCAAATGCAGAGTTACACATCGAGCCGCCGCATGCGAATACACACTGTATACCGTTTGTGTACCAGCCGTTGAGCATTGTCTGAAGCTCAGTTGATGCCGAATACTGCTCGCCGTAGAGGAAGCTGAAGTTTACTTCTGCCTTTACACCGTTAGCCTTTGCCGCATCCTGGATACCCTGGACAAAGCCGTATCCGTATCTGTTTACTGCAGGGTTTGTTCCGCCGCCGCCGCCTGAGAAGCCGAGCTTTGTATAGCCCTCAACAACAGCCGCATAGCCTGCCATGTATCCGCACTGCTCTTCGTGATAAGAAACAGCCGCGATGTTCTTGAGCTCTTTTCCTGTAGAATCCTTAAGAACATATCCATCGATAAATACGAATTTTGTATCCGGATACTTTTCAGCTGCCTTTGTGAGAGCCTTCTCCTGAAGGAAGCCCGGTGTAACGATTATCTCTGCGCCGCCGCTGATAGCTGCTTCGAAAGCTGCAAAGCGATCGTCATCCGTTGCCTTGTCTCCGTTTGCCGGCTGATAGTACTTATAGGTCTTACCGTTCTTGTTGGCATAGAGCTTAACGCCGTCCCATGTGCCCTGGTTGAAGGACTTGTCCTTAAGCTGTCCAACGTCGGTAACCATTGCTATAACGTACTTGCCGTCTTTTGATTCACAGGTGTCGGGAATATCGTCAGCTTTATTTACTGAAGATGAACCCTTGTTTGAGTCCTTGCCTTTGTCTTTGTCTTCTCCGCCCTTTTTACATGCCGCAAAAGTAAGAAGCATGCAAAGAGCGAGAACAAGTGCGATAATTCTTTTCATATTCGTACCTCCGAAATAAAATTTTTCAAATTAACGCCAATGATATTATAACATTCAAAAAAGACGAGAGGCAATATACTGCTTCTCGTCCTTCTCGCCAAATTTCACAATAACTTTTTGTCTAAAAGCACACATTTTGTATATTACGTAAGATAAATGTACAAAATACAGCGGTTTGTTATGTGCATTATGACAGCGCGTTATATACTCAGCCCTTTATCCACCCACAATTTCATATATGAGTTTTTCCTTCGGAGGCTCCTCATCACCGAATGTGAGCGCGGAAAGTATCATCGTCTCCGCCTCCGGAATTTTATCCTTAAGGTCCGTATGAAGGGTTGCGATAACATCTCCCGTTCTTACGTACGCACCGGTCTTCTTTGAGAGTACGATCCCTGCCTTGTAGTCAATAGGATCTCCCTTCTTTTCCCTGCCCGCTCCGAGAACAACGGATGCAAGTCCTATTTTCTCGGTATCGGTCTTTGTTATAAAGCCGTCAACAGGAGATTTTACCTCATAAATAAATTTACTCTTTTCAAAGTTGTCCGGATTATCAATCACGGAAGGATCTCCACCCTGATACACAACCATCTCGCGAAGCTTTTTAAGAGCCGAGCCGTCTGAGATAACCCGTGTAACCGCCTCTCTTGCCTTTTCAATTTCAATGCCCCCGCAGGAGGCGTACATTACCGAGGCAAGCACCGTGCAAAGCTCCCTGAGGTCACTGCAGCCCTCACCCTTAAGCACACTCACGGCCTCAGTCACCTCAAGTGTATTTCCGACATAGTTACCGAGAGGAATGTCCATATTTGTTATAACAGCCGTTGTCCTTCGACCGGCCCTGTTTCCGATATCAACCATGGCTTTTGCAAGTTCACGGGCATCTTCCGGAGTTTTCATAAAAGCTCCGCTGCCGCACTTTACGTCAAGGACGATATGTTTACTTCCGCCGGCAAGCTTTTTGCTTATGATGCTTGAAGCGATAAGCGGCGTACTCTCTATACATGCGGTAACGTCACGAAGTGCATAAAGCTTTTTGTCGGCTGGGGTCATATTTCCCGACTGTCCTATAACCGCAAGTCCGATTTCATCTACCTGCTTAAAGAACTTTTCCGGCGGCAATTCAACCTTAAATCCGGGAATGGATTCGAGTTTATCAACCGTGCCGCCGGTATGACCGAGCCCCCTGCCCGACATCTTTGCCACCTTACAGCCGAGTGCGGCAGCAACAGGGGCGACAATGAGTGTCGTCTTGTCACCGACACCGCCCGTGCTGTGCTTATCCACCGTTTCGCCCTTTATCGGTGACAAATCCATCATGTCGCCGGAGCGCGCCATGGCGAGAGTCAGGTCCGTCGTCTCACGCGGATTCATTCCTCTGAAGAAAACAGCCATTGTAAGAGCCGACGCCTGATAATCGGGTATGCTTCCGTCGGTATATCCCTTTATAAAAAAGTCGATTTCCTCTGTCGACAGTTCCTCGCCGTCGCGCTTCTTTTTTATGATATCGTACATCCTCATACAAACGCCTCACTTATTTTTAATCTATTATTTAATCCTTCCCCGTTTTTTGCTTTCCTGTATCCGAGATACCGATGATTTCATGCTAACATTTTTTTCTTTCGGAATCAATACGGTAAGAGTGCTTTGGTTTTTGACGACGGGCAAAATAAAATTCAAAGCAAAAAAAATAAGGGACTGCTTTCACAGTCCCTTGCACCTTTAATCAGTCGTCGATTGAGTCGTCCGTAGCTCTTTCAAACATTTTAATAACCTCTTCCGAAGGCTCCTTTGAAATAAGAGTAACGACTACCGCACAGAGCATTCCGAAAATAAATCCCGGGAAAATTTCGTATATACCGGTCTTTGCCGAAAGGAATAAAAACCAAAGAATATCCGCAACAGCTCCGCCTACAATTCCGGCAATAGCGCCCTCATAAGTAAAGCGCTTCCAGAAGAGTGAAAGAAGAACAACCGGACCGAATGCGGCACCGAAGATACCCCATGCATTTTCAACCATGTTCATAATTGCCTGAGCGCCCGAACCCTTTGAACTTGCTATAAAGTAAGCTACAACCGAAACAAGGAGTACTACAATTCTGCCAACCCAGAGAATTTCCTTATCGGAGGCATTCTTTCTTATCGGCTTGTATATGTCACTTGTAAAGGACGAGCTTGCAACAAGCAGCTGTGAGTCAGCTGTCGACATGGATGCGGCAATGATTGCAGCAAGAAGAATACCCGAAAGGAATGCAGGGAAGTAACGTCTTGCAAGTGCAATGAATACCGTCTTCTGAAGACCCTGTGAAAGAAGCTCCTCACCAAGAAGTACACGTCCGAAGTATGCGATTATTATAGCTGCGACAAGGGAAATAATAACCCAGATGATTGCAACCGTAGCAGACTTTTTAACCATGGACGGCTTTTCAATAGACATAAATCTTACGATGATGTGCGGCATACCGAAGTATCCGAGACCCCATGCAAGACCTGAAACGATTTCCTTCCAGGACGCGCCGAATACATTGGCAACAAAAGGCGGATATGTAGTTTCGGCAGAAACTATTTCTGCAAGGTTTGCGGGATTTGCCGTTCCGAGGTCACCCGAAACAACAACTATTATAGGTACGGCTACGAGAGCGAAAAGCATAAGGAGTCCCTGGAAAAAGTCGGTCCAGCAAACAGCCTTGAATCCGCCGAGGAACGTGTAAACAATGATAATAGCCGCGAAGATGAACATTGCGAGGCTCTCCGAGAGTGACGGAACAAGTTGAACAAATACGGTTGCTCCCGCAACGAATGCAGACGCAACGTAAAGCGTAAAACTTACAAGGAACACAACCGCACAGATAACGGCAAGCACGTTGTTCTTTGCATGAAATCTGTTTGTAAGGTACTGAGGAAGCGTTATCGAATCATCAGCAGCCTTTGAGAATTTACGAAGTCTCTTCGCTACAAGAATCCAGTTTAAAATGGTACCGAGCGCAAGGCCTATTCCAATCCAAGCCTGACCGAGTCCGAAAGCGAGAATTGAACCCGGAAGACCCATAAGAAGCCATGCGGACATGTCGGATGCCTGCGCGGAAAGAGCCGTTACCCACGGACCCATAGAACGTCCGCCGAGGAAATACTCCTTCTCACTGTTGTTATTCTTTGTCTTAAAGAAAAAGAATACACCTATGCCGAGCATAAGTACGAAATAAAGCGCAAAGGCTAATATTTCAAAATTCATTTTATCTCCACCTATCTTTTAAAATACCGTGGTATTGTAACACAGCAAAATGGTAAACGCAATAGAGAACGATGTATAATACTTTGTATAGACTATAATTCAATAAAAATCAATTATTTTCAGTAACTAAAGGGTCTTTTCACAAGACTATAATAAATAATTGATTGTATACAAAAAGGGCAATTTAATCCGTCCTGGCTGTTATTTCAGTTACAGCGGATTATATTGCCCATTTTATTTTATACCGAATTTAATTACTGTTGCACATTTATCCGACGTTGTTACTCTGCCGATATACCGGTTCTGTCTCCGACACTCTGCCGTGCATCGGCGCACACTGATGCATATCCTTGCGGGTACATTGACCTCCGGCATCAGGGAAACTTTATGTACGCCAGAAGATTTCTCATTGACTTCGTCGAATAATCCTTGAGAGGATAGTTACCTCCGCAGATACACCAGTCATATAGAAGTCCGCGTTCGATTAGCGCGTACATCTTAACGATTTCGTTGCAGGATAAATCGGAGCGTATTTCACCTGATTTCTGTCCGTCCGAAACCACATTGCGAAGAAGCTTGTAATAAACACGTGAATAATCGATAAATTGTTTTTCACCTTTCGTTACGAGCTGCGACGAATAAAGACGTGCCACAAGGTCGATTGAAATCGAGTCCTCTATCATTCCAAAGAGGCGCTCGTTCATAAAGATAAGCTTTTCAAAAGCGTTGTCTATCTTTAAAACCTCCGGCCAGATCTCCGTGTACTTTTCGTCAAAAAGATACGCAAGCGTACCCATAAGCTCTTCCTTCGTTTTAAAATAGTGATAAAACGAGCCTTTTGAAGTACCGGACTCCCTTATTATCTCATCGACTGTGGTATCCTCGTATCCGTACTCATAGAACAGCCTCCAGGCTGCGGACACTATTTTACTTTTTGTATTTTTTGAATCTTTCTTTGGCATCCCGAAAACCGTCCCGAGTATTTTATTTGGCTGAATTTATTCGACTGATTTAAGTGATTCAACCATCTTTATATGCTTTAGGTTAAAGTGCATGATAAGGTTTACTATAATAGCAAAGATAACCGTAAGCAACGTCGCAAACAGGAAACTTGAGAAGTCAAGCTGAGTGCCGAATGTTACGGTGTCAATGTCAATAGCCGAAACAATAAGTCTTTGAACCGGTATGCCGAGTATGAGTCCGAGAAGTATACCGAGAATCGTCAGAATTATGTTTTCACGATAGATGTATGCGGAAACCTCTCCGTCATAAAAGCCCAGCACCTTAAGTGTGGCAAGCTCTCTTATACGCTCGTTTACGTTTATGTTATTAAGGTTGTAAAGAACAACAAACGCGAGAGCGGCAGCGGCAATTATGAGAACGATTATAACCATGTTGAGCGAGTGAATGATGTTTTCGAAGCTGTTCTGTACAACAGACGTATATACGGAGCCGTTGACCTCCTCATACTCGTTTATCTCATTTTCGAGCTGAATCTTTTCAGCTCTCGAAACGCCGTCCTTAAGTCTTGTATAAAGATATGTAAACTGCGGAGCTTTTCCCGTAACCTTCTCGTAGTAGGACGGAGTCATATAAACGTAATGGAACGTATAGTTGTCAACTATCGCCGCCACCTTTACGTCATACGAAACATCCCTTGAGCCTTCGGTCCAGGAAATCTTTACGGTATCTCCTACCTTTGTATCGGTCTTGTCGGCAAATTTCTTTGTGATTATGGCTCCCTCGTTTGTAAGGGTCTGTTTCCTTCCGCGCTTGTTCTCAAGCTTTACAAAGCTGTTAAGCTTTGAAGAATCCTCGGGGACAAGTATATCCACCTCAAGCTCATTGTCCGTTCTGTCAGAGGAGCCCTTGCAGACCTTAAGCTCGGCAGGCATGGTGTCCTCAACAACTGCCATGTCGTTGATATCCTCAACTATGAGATCCTCGGACGTAACAGATTTTTTAAGCACGACCTGCAGGTCATACTGAGCGATTCCGTCCTTTCCGTACTGCTTGTCGATAACCGCACTTACGGAATCCGAAAGTCCGAAGCCCGCGAGAATAAGGGCTGTACAGCCTCCTATTCCGACAAGTGTCATTATGAATCTCTTCGGATTTCTGAAAAGATTTCTCACCGTAATTTTTGACGTAAAGCTGAGCCTTGACCAGATTGCGTCAACGTTTTCAAGCAGAACACGTTTTCCTTCCTTCGGAGGCTTCGGTCTCATGAGAACGGCAGGAACGGACATAAGCTCGTTTCTGCAAGCCCAAAGAGCCGCACCGCAGGTTGAAAGAACGGCTATAGCCATCGCGAGGATGATGTATCCGAAGATATAATGAATTCTCAGTGGAGGAAGATCATACATGATTCCCCATGCAGCGAATATCGCTTTCGGGAAGATAACAAAGCCTACCGAAATTCCTATCACGGAACCTATCAGAGAAGCGGAAAGTGCATAGAGAATATACTTTAAAACAATAGTATCATTTCCGTATCCGAGAGCCTTAAGCGTACCGAGCTGAGTTCTCTCCTCCTCGACCATACGCGTCATGGTTACAAGACATATGAGCGTTGAAACTATGAAAAAGAATGTCGGGAACACCTTCGCAAGCGATTTCATGTTGTAAGAAACGGAGCCGTATCCCGAGTATCCCGGAGAATCGTCTCTGGTGTATACGTTGAGGTAAGCCTCGTCAAGTGAATCGAGAAGGTTTGTCGCCTTGTCAAGTCTTGTTCTTGCGTCAAGAAGCTGCTCGTTTACGGATGCCTCCGTTGCCGCATACTTTGCCTCGTATTCTTCAAGATTTTTCGCAGCAGCCTCAGCCTGGGATTTTTTAAGCTCAAGCTGGCTCATCGCCTGTCTGTAAGACGAATCCGCCTCAAGCTCACCCATCTTAAGGTCTATGTTGGCATCCTGAAGCTTTTGCTTATACGTTTCAAGCTGGCTTTTTGCAGACTTGAGTTTTGAGTCTGCGGTATTAAGGTCTCTCTTTGCCTGAGCAAGCTGCGCATTTGCGGAATCGAGTCTTGCCTTGCCGGCGCTGTATTCATTCTGAGCATCCTGAAGATCTCTTTTAGCCTGTGCAAGCTGTGCATTGTAATCGGCCATGGCATCTGCAATAACCTTTGATGCATCGACAGCTATTCCCTGTCCCGTAAGCTTTGCGGCGGCACGCAGGCGCTTTGCAAGGTCGGGATTTATGTCCTCAACCTGCTTTGCAAGTCCTTCGAGATCGAGTTCCTCCATGCTTTGACTGTAATTTTTGAGAACCTGATCCGACACCATCTGCGTGGCGGAAAGCATTTGTTCCGTTGAACGTATCTGATTTTCGGCAGCGGCAATCTCAATCTTTGCCTCGGTCAAGGTATCCTTGGCCGAATTGTATTCATTCATCTTAGTATCGTATTCCTGCTGCTTCGCGGACAAGAGAGCTTCGTATGCCATAACCTGCGAATAGTAGGCGTTATACTGCTTCATCTGTGATGAATACTTTGAATTTCCTTTGCTGATTTTTGAAAGAGCATCCGCATATTTTGAATTTATCTCGTCCTGGTATTCCCGGAGTGCGGCGTCTCCCTCGTTAGCATAACGTCTGAGCGTCTCAAGCTCAGCCTGTGCCTCACCCAGCTTAGTTGAAGCGTATGCCTCAGCCTTCGAGTAGGTTGCCTCTCCGTCCATGATTTTTGCGGGAAGGGTTATGTAAAGCTCTGCAACCGTATCTGCAACAATTGATTCTGTAGCCTCACGTATCCTGTCCGCAACAGGCTCTATGTGTTCATCATACTTGTCTGTGTACGGATCAAACTTATCCGAGCCCTTAACCTTTATGTACGCCTCGCTGTAATAGTTTACGTCCTCTTTAAAGGTCTCCTTGGGTACGTATATGTAATCTCCGAGTTTTCCTGAACCGGCGGTTGTGGCCCCGCGTTCAAACGAAAGATAATACGGAGTTTCAACAATACCTACTATTGTGAATTCAGTCGTTTCGAGTGAGTCACTCATGCTCTCGCCGTCTCCGGCAATTTTTATAACCTCACCTATCTTGAACTCATCGGGTGTCGTAAGTCCCGAATCCGTAACAACACACTCGCCCACGTCATCCGGCCACTCTCCGTCAATAAGGGAAAGTCTGTTGATGTATGTCGGGTCATTCTCACCGTTTTGAAACGCCACAGCCTTGTCAACGTCAAGGGAATAAGCTCTCACGGTAAGCTGTGAGCCGTCGATGTCGACGAGACCCTCAAACTGCGGATCATCCTCATCATTGAGTGTCTGTACAAGTCCGTCGACAAACTTCTGCCCGACAACGGTTTCAACTCCGTCAATCTGAGCAATCTTCTCAATCTCATCGTCATAGATACCTATGTTTGACTGAACGCGAAGATCCATAAGATTGTTAGTCTTAAAATACCTTTTTGCCGTATCCATCATGTCGGGATATGTCGCTTTAAACCCTACAAAAAAGCTGGTGCCAAGCGCAACAATAGCAATGATGGAGATAAAACGGCTGAGTGTATTTTTTACAGACCGCCGTGTGTCCGTCTTATACGCTTTAGTCATGTTTATCTTCATCTCAGTTACCACTCAATCCTTTCAATCGGCATCGGATTTTCGTTAACTGACATATTTACCACACGACCGGATCTCATCTGAATGACGCGGTCTGCCATGGGCATTATCGCAGCGTTGTGCGTTATGACTACCACCGTCATACCGGTTTCATGGCAGGTATCCTGAAGCAGCTTAAGTATTTGCTTGCCCGTGTTATAGTCAAGTGCTCCCGTAGGCTCGTCACAAAGGAGAAGTTTCGGATTCTTTGCAAGGGCTCGCGCTATGGAAACACGCTGCTGCTCTCCGCCCGAAAGCTGTGCCGGAAAGTTATCCATTCTCTCCTGAAGTCCCACACGCTCAAGCACCTTCTGCGGATTGAGAGAAGCCCTTCCTATCTGGGTTGCGAGCTCAACATTTTCGAGTGCGGTAAGATTCGGAACAAGATTATAAAACTGAAAAACAAATCCGACATCATAGCGTCTGTACTCAATAAGCTTCTTGTTGTTATACTCATTTACAAGGTCTCCCGCAACACGTATCTTTCCGTCATCGCAGGAGTCCATTCCTCCGAGAATATTCAAAACCGTTGTCTTACCCGCACCCGAAGCACCGACTATAACGCAGAACTCTCCCTGCTCGATGTTAAATGTCACTCCGTCGGCAGCATTTATGACAACCTCTCCCATTTTGTATCTCTTATAAACCGAATCAAATTCAATAAAGCTCACTAAGAAAGCCCCTTCCCCGTTTTGATTTTATTCATTTTATTTTACGAAATTACATCGCTTGTGAAAGAAAATGCCCGTCAATCAATCATCAAAGCCGCAAGTATCGTGGAATAAACCCTCGCAGGGTCCTCGATGAAATTTTCTTTAAGTCGCTGCGCCTCATCGCTGTCCGGAACGAACATATGAAGCTCCATAAGCACCGTGCCGTTGTCCTTCATCGTAAAAGACATATTGTAGCCCCCGTCCACGGCTTCGGTTTTTACGTCGTTTTCTCTCTCATTACGCTCAAGAGTGAGAAATCTCAGCAGGGATCTCACAGCTTTTTCCCTGACCGTTTTCGGCAATGTATGTTCTATCTGAAGAACAGCCTGCTTTCCGTTTTCGGTTATTTCGAGAAATTCCTTATCATCCTCGAAATCACTTTTTATGTTTCCGTTTGAAAGAAGCTCCGAAACGGCGTCCATCGCCTCAAAATAATTGGCTATTCCCTGATCCTGCATGACGTCGCCGAGCGTATCTCTAGACACTCTGCAGGGAGATGACTTCAGGAGATAACATATGAGTACCTTTATGTCGTCCTTATTCCTCAGACCGCCGGGTGCAATACCGTCGCTCATAGCATCAAATTCAAACATATCAGTAATCCTCCTTTTCCTCTTCAATGCCTCCCGTGATATCCTGTCGTGACTTAAATAGATATCCGTTTTCCGCAAGGAAGTACATATCTCCAAGCACTTTTCCTATACCGTTTACAACACAGTTTACGGGATCATCCGCGACCGTGGTTTTAACGCCTGTAAGATCCTCAATGACCTTGTCCATACCAAACAACTGAGCGGTACCGCCGGTAAGCACGATTCCCTCGCTTATGATATCCGAAACCAATTCCGGAGGCGTAGCCTCGAAAACGTCGCGTACGGCGTCAAGAATCATATTTATATGCTCCCGCATCGCAAGATAGACTTCATTTGATGTTATTTCAAAATCAATGGGCATACCTGTGAAGTAGTCCTTGCCCTTGGCAAACATGCCTATTTCCTCCTTACGGAGATACGCACAGCCCACACGTTTTTTTATTTCCTCCGCAGTGAGCTCTCCGATAAGGATATCTCTCTCTCGCCTGCAATAACGGACGATATCCTCATTCAGGAGGTTTCCCGCAACTCTGATGCTTGAAGCAACAGCCATTGTTCCCATGGTTATAACGGCGATATCGGTCGTTCCTCCGCCGATATCAACAACCATTACGCCTGTGGGATGAATTATATCTATACCCGCTCCGATTGCCGCCGCAAGAGGTTCTTCAATAAGACACGCCTTTCCTGCACCGCTCGCGGTTATAACGTCAAGTATGGTGCGCTTTTCAAGATTTGTAACCGTTCCGGGAATACTGACTATTATATTTGGCTTGAAAATCTTGTTTCCGCAGATTTTTTTTATGTAATAACGGAGCATCTGTTCCGTTACGGTAAAATCGGAAACCACACCGTCCTTCATCGGACGTATAACCTGCACGGAAGACGGCTCTCTTCCGATCATTTTATAAGCAGCCTTTCCCATGGCCATTATTCTTCCGGTTTTATTCCTGTATGCGACAACCGACGGCTCTGACAGCACTATACCCTCACCCTCGATATACGCAATAACAGATGTGGTTCCCAGATCAATTCCAATGTTGATTCCGAGCATTTTTGCACCTTCCAAAATATATACGAACAACCTGAAAAGAATTCCAGATTATGAAATTTGTATTGCTTCACAATAAGCTTAAAATAAGCATACGCATGCTTACGAAAATAAGCACGGTTAGGTTCATTATATATTAAATTATAACTAATTAAAAGAAAAAGTTCACAATTCGTACAAATACCTCCGTCTTTTTGCTCATTTTCGCTCTTACCTTCCCGCTAAGGCGGCAACCGCCACAAACACAGCCTTTGCCCCATGTCTTTTAAGCTCGGCGGCACAGGAATTCACCGTAGAGCCAGTGGTATAGATATCATCCGCCAGAAGAACGGTTTTTCCGTAAACATCACGCCCGCTTGAGATATGGTAGGCACCGGCGATATTTTCACGTCTGTTTTCCGCGCCGAGAAGATGCTGTACCTCCGTAGTCTTATCCTTAAACAGGAGATTAAAATCATACACCGGATATCCGCAGCATTTATAATCTATTCCATTGTCGATATATATGTGCTCAAGGATACTCCCGCTCTGATTATAGCCTCTTTCGGCAACGCTTTTTCGCGTTGCGGGAACGCATGTCAGAATATCAAATTTCACACCGAAAAAGCGGCTGTTTATCTCCTTGCTCATCTCTTTTCCGAGGAACACGGATACCCTTTCTTTTTCGGAGTATTTAAGGCGAAGAATCGCATTTTTAATACTGCCCCTGTAAAAAAACGGAGCCACCGCATAATCAAAGACTCCCGTGAGTCTTCCGTGATTATACGGAGGCTTTACTCTTTCTATTTCACTCTCACATTTTTTACAGAAAAACTCCGTGTCTCCGTCGGAAAGAAAGACTCCGCAGGAAAGACATTTTTCCGGAAATAAAACGGAGAGTAAATCATTTTTTATCATACCTATTCCACCTTAAGAAAATATTTCAGGGCGGAATATCTTTTTATTTTTCTATCATTTTCAACCATCGTTTGTATCTGATTTTTACTTCCTATGGTTATCATTTTCGAGCGGGCGCGCGTTACCGCCGTATAAAAAAGGTTTCTGTAGCAAAGCATCGGAGGAACATCTATCACAGGCATTATAACCGCCTGAAATTCGCTGCCCTGACTCTTGTGTACGGTCATAGCATATGCAAGCTCAAGCTCACTTAGGTTTTCGGCACTGTATGCTGTGATACGTCCGTCAAAGTCTATTTTAAAAGTGCCGTTTGCGGGGCTTATCTCAAGAATGATACCGGTATCACCGTTGAAAATACCCTCACCGTCCTCTGTCCTCCCGGCATGGAGCTTGCGAACCCAGGGAATATTGTAATTATTCTTTATCTGCATAACCTTATCGCCTTCGCGGAAGGTTTTTGTCTGAAGCTTTCTCTCCCTTTTTCCTTTTGCGGCAGGGTTTACAGCCTCCTGAAGAAGCCGGTTGAGATTCACCGTTCCGGCATCACCCTTCTTTGACGGACAGAGTACCTCGATATCTCTTACGGGATCGTATCCGTAAGCCCTTGGCAATCTGTCACGGTAAAGACTCACAATATCCGTAACGGTTGTATACGCATTCTGCCTTTCCATATGAAAGAAGTCGTTGTCAACAGCAGAAAGCTCGGGCATTTCACCCCTTACTATCCTGTGTGCGTTTGTAACAATGAGGCTTTGCATCGCCTGACGAAAAACCTCATCAAGACGTACAACAGGTAGGAGCTCGGATTCAATCAGGTCATGAAGCACGTTTCCTGCACCGACGGGCGGAAGCTGGTCGGCGTCGCCCACCATTACAAGCCGACAGCCGAGCGGCAGCGCAGAGAGGAGCGCGGAAAAAAGCACGATATCCACCATGGAAAGCTCATCAACAATAACCACATCCGCGTCAATCGGACTGCGCTCATCTCTTCCGAAATGCATCTTACCGCTGCTCCCTCTGTCCGCTTCAAGCAGGCGGTGAATCGTCTTTGCCTCTTTACCCGTTATTTCGGACATGCGCTGCGCCGCCCTGCCCGTCGGTGCGCAAAGCACAACGGAAAGACCGTCATGTTCAAAGAGAGACAGTATGCCGTTTACCGTAGTGGTCTTTCCGGTGCCCGGCCCGCCGGTAAGTATAAGAACACCTTTCTCGACGGCTGTAACGATAGCCTGTCTTTGAAGAGCCTCATACCTTATCCCGTTTACACGTTCCAGCCTGTCGATCTCATCCGAAAGAGTCTCTCTACCGGCGGGCGGAAACGTAATCATCATTTTTATTCTCTGTGCAGCCGAGTATTCAGCCTCGTATATGTACGGTAAAAACAAAAATTCCGTATTGTTTATAACGGCGACATAAAGCTGTTTTTCCTCCGTCAAGGCATCGATGGTTATGTCAACCGTGTCCTTATCCGTGCCGAGTAAATCAGCGCACGGGGTCAATATCTTTTCTCTCGGAAGGCAGGTGTGCCCGTTACCGAGATTATGTGTTATAACATGAAGAATTCCGGCTTTCACTCTGTATACGGGATCGGGCTTTGTTTCCATGCCGGAGGCAATTCTGTCCACACGTTCAAAGCTTACTCCTATTTCCGGAGTACACAGAAGATACGGATTGTCGGAGATACGCGTTATCGCATTTGAGCCGAAAACCTTGTATACCGCAAGACATTCATTCGGTGACAAGCCGAAGGCTTCGAGCCTTATCATAAACTCGCGCACGGTTTTCTGTTCACGGAATTCACGGCTTATGCTTTCTGCCTTATCTCTTGAGATTCCCTTTATCTTTGCAAGCTCTGCGGGATACTTTTCAAGCACGGTAAATGTAAGTTCTCCGAACTCTTCAACAATTTTTCGCGCAAGCTTATCCTTTATTCCCTTTACGGCACCGCCTGAAAGATACTTATACATCTGTGCGGTTGTCGTCGGCATGGCTCTCTCACAAGTCTCCGCTCTGAACTGTCTTCCGAAGCTCGGATGTATGTCCCAGTGACCGGTAAAATGCACCTCTTCACCGGCGAAAAGGTCCGGCAAAACGCCGACAACCGTTATAAGCTCTCCGTCCTCGGTAGAGACATCCATAACTGTATATCCGTTATCCTCACGTCTGAAAACAATCTCCTCGGCTATACCGTAAAGATTTTCAATCCCCTCTGTCATACGCTTTGCTTCACCCCCGCCGTCAGTTTTAAAAATGAATCTCAGATTCGTTTTCCCTTCTTTCATATGTCCGGAAAACATCCGGTATGTGTGATAGGATCTGTAAGCCGAGTTCTGTCTTTTAAGGCAATCATCTATCTAATCTTCACATTGCTGTGAAGCTCTAGCCACCCTTCTGCTTTAAAGCGGCCGAGCAAGCCTATGCAAGTCGGTGTTGCTCCGGATAGGGTTTACAGAGCATGCAGACGTCTCCGCCGCACCGGTGAGCTCTTACCTCGCCTTTCCACCCTTACCTCAAAAGAGGCGGTTTATTTCTGTTGCACTCTCCCTGGGGTCACCCCCGGCGGCCGTTAGCCGTTATCCTGCTCTATGGGGCTCGGACTTTCCTCCCAGACGCGGTAAACCGCGCCCCGGCGACTGCCCAATCCAATCACACACGTTATTTTAACTTTTCCACTTGTAAAAATCAAGTATTAGTCGTAAAATGTAAAAACCATAAGCAGTAATTGTAATATTAAAAAGGAGTAACTCAAATGGACAACATGTATTTTAACAAAAATGCCGGTAAACCAAAGAGACCTTCCGGACGAAGCGACGGATATATCGACGACTTTGAGGATATCAGCAGTTTTAGTGAAAATAGTGTTGAAGATGAATATGAAGATATAAGCAGCGGACGGGACATTTACTTTGATGATATCTCCTCAGGCTCACACGGACGCAATGGCAGACCGCCGGTTAAGAAAAGGAAAAAGAAAAAGCACCGGATTCTCAAAAGCATTCTCATAATAATCCTGATAATAATCCTCGCCATAGCAGGAGCAGGCTATTCACTTCTCGGTAAGATGAAGGGGAATCCGACCGAGAAGCATCAAAACCAATTTATTTCGGAGAATCAGCTTCATTCCGATAAAAATGTTACAAATATCCTCCTGCTCGGTGTAGACGCACGTGAGGGAGAAACCGCATCACGCTCTGATACCATGATGCTTATTTCCATAGATAAAAACAACAAAAAAATAAAGCTTACATCATTCCTGCGTGACAGTTATGTTGAAATACCGGGACAAGGCTACAACAAGCTGAATGCCGCATGCTCGAAGGGCGGAGTTTCACTTGTCTGGGATACGATTGAGTACAATTACAAAATAAAAATCGACAATTACATGAAGGTTGATTTCAAGGCGTTTGAAGAGCTTATTGACGCAATAGGCGGCGTAGATGTTGAGGTGACCGAAAAAGAAGCTAACTATCTCAACAACACATGGGCCATGTGGTCACTCACCGGAAATCCTCTTCACTTTGACGCCGGCGAATCGGTACACCTAAACGGTGAAGAAGCCCTGATGTTCTGCCGTATAAGAAAGCTGGACTCTGATTTCTACAGAACCGAGAGACAAAGAAGAACCGTCGCAGCCGTAAAAAAAAGTCTCATGAGTTCAAGTCCGAAGGAGCTCTACAGTATGGCGAATAAGGTTCTGCCGCTCGTCGAAACAGACATCTCAAGCAATGAGATGATGTCTCTCTGTCTTAAGAGTGTCTTCTCTTACCTGAAGTACGACATGGCATCTATGGGAATACCCGCCGACGGCACATGGCACAGTGAGCGAAAATTCTGCGGAGATTCTCTGGTATTTGATATTGATGAAAACGCCAAGATTCTGCAAAATTACATATACCTTGACCAGTATAACGGCAAGGGTGAGGCTTCCTCCGAGCAATAACTCCGACACGCGGAATTATTGTACTTACACCTTCAGTTGTCTCTGTGGCAACAACCGTATTCTTTGGCGTTAATTACGGTAATCTTATTTTTGGGTACAACTGTACTTTACAACTGTATATTTATCTGATAAAATCTTTTGCAGGCGGAGGTGAGAAATATGAACACTGTAGAAAAAAAAGGACCGAATAAACCGTTCTCCCTTTTCACCATAATATTCTACAACATAGCCAACCTTATATTTTTGATGACTATCCTTTTTCATCTTCCGTTTCTTAATGATACCATTAACTTCAACCAGTCGTACCATATCCTGAATCTTTTCGATGAAGTATATTTTTCTCTTGATATCGGAGCAGCACTCTTACAACTGGTTTGCGTAATCATTATTCTTTCGGTGTTTGGCTCTAAGGGCTTTCCGACTTTTTTGTCGGTTATTTCCGCCGGAGTAAACTTCGTGGTATCCACGCTTTTTTCGATAATCATTTACATCGTTGACCTACGTGATATTTATTTTTCTCTTCAGGTTCTTTATCTCATCCCCGTAATTACGATTTTTCTGTCATCCATATTCCTTTACGATGACCTCTTTGACTTGTTACGCAACAGGTACAGACCCGCAGAGGCAACCAGCGTTGAGGAAAAGAAGCACAACAAAGAGGAATACATCGTAATCAAAAGCACAGACGATGATGCGGAAGTCAGGGACACGGAAAGCGAAGACAGGAAAAAATTGAAAGCAAAAAAGATAAGGAAAAAGAAGGGTGAGCTCAAGACTGCCGAAAGACCGGATGATGAAAATCTCATTATCCCCGAAGACTCATTCTTCAACCAGCAAAAGATTATTTCTTCCGCGGCGGAAAAAGCAGTTCCGGACTTAAACAGTAAAAGTAAAGATAAAAAGGAAAAGTAACCCAACGGTATAAAAAATAACAGCACAAAATAAGAGCATTTAAAGACTGCCTCTCGGCGAACGCTTTAAATGCTCTTTTTATATCAATTCTGAAATAACGGTGTTTGACACGAGAAACCCCCTGTGGGTAAGTCTTAAGCCTTCATCGTCCAAAATAACATACGGCTTCAATATTTCATTTCGTGCCTTTTCTATGGTTTCGGGTCTCAAGAGTTCAAGACTCTTTACTCCCTCACGCAGTCTAAGCTTAAGCATAAGCCATTCCTCATATGAACCGCCTTCACAGTCAAACCTCGGCGGAGCTCCGTTTATAAATGCATCGATATCCCTCTCATAGTAAAATCTTTTGCCGTTCATATACGAATGCGCGGCAGGACCTATTCCGAGGTACTCCTCACAGTCCCAGTATTTAAGATTGTGCTTGCTCTCGTATCCGGGAACGGCAAAGTTGGAAATTTCATATTGCTTTATACCGTTACTTTCAAGTGTGTTACAAAGCATATCATAAAGCCTGCACACGGCGTCCTCATCCGGAAGCGACAAAGCTTCACGACGCCTTGAAAACACCGTTCCTTCCTCTATTTTGAGCATATATGCACTTATATGCTTCACCTTCTCGGACATACAGAATTCAAGTGATTTCGCGAGGCTTTTTTCGGTCTGACAAGGAACACCTATCATAAGATCCAAGCTGATATTTTCAAAGCCGATTTTCCTCGCAAGGGACACAGCCTCGGAAACACGCTCGGGACCCGAAAGCCTGCCGAGGTTTTTGCGCTCTGCTTCATCCGCAGACTGCATGCCGAAAGAAAGTCGGTTTACACCGGCTTCATACAGTATCGGCAAAACGCGTTCAAGGTCAGAGCCCGGATTGCATTCCACGGTTATTTCCGCTTCATCCATAAGCTCAAAGTTCTCTCTTGCACAGGAAAGCATCCGTGCGATAAACTCTCCCGGTATTGAAGACGGCGTTCCGCCTCCGAAATAAACGGTATCCACGGAGCGATTATACTCATGAGAAAAAGAGGCAGTGGTTTTCACTACTGCCTCCGTATATTTTTTTATTGCTTCTTCAGATACCTGCACCTTGTAAAAATCACAGTATGGACAAAAGCTTTTACAAAAGGGTACGTGTATGTACAGTCCTATACTTTTTTTCATACAAATCTTCAAAAACAATCATTCGTCAAGCTTCAGCACTGCCATAAATGCCTCCTGAGGCACCTCTACGCTGCCGAACTGACGCATACGTTTCTTTCCTTCTTTTTGCTTTTCAAGGAGCTTTTTCTTACGCGTTATGTCACCGCCGTAGCACTTCGCAAGCACGTCCTTGCGCATGGCCTTCACGGTTTCACGGGCGATAACCTTACCGCCTATCGCCATTTGGATGGGAATTTCAAAAAGCTGACGAGGAATATTGTCCTTGAGCTTTTCCGCAATCTTTCTCGCCTTATTATATGCCTTTTCCGAGTGAATGATAAAGGAAAGCGCGTCTATCTGGTCACCGTTCAGCAACACATCAAGCTTCACAAGGTCTGACTGTGCATAGCCCTTTATCTCATAGTCAAAAGATGCATATCCGCGAGTTCTTGACTTAAGCACATCAAAAAAGTCGTAAATTATTTCGTTGAGCGGCAGCTCATAATGAATATCTACACGGTCGGCTGCAAGGTACTGCATATCCTTGAATACGCCTCTCCTCTCCTGACAGAGATCCATTATCGCACCGACATAATCGGGTGGAGCATAGATATGGGCGTTGGTTATCGGCTCCTCCGTGTACTTTATGGTTGCGGGATCCGGATAATTGCTAGGGTTGTCAATCTCGACACACTCACCGTCATTGAGATATATCTTGTAAATAACGCTCGGAATGGTGGTAACAAGGTCGAGGTCATACTCCCTTTCAAGTCTCTCCTGAATTATTTCCAAATGAAGAAGACCTAAAAATCCGCAGCGGAAGCCGAAGCCCAGTGCACCTGAGGTTTCAGGCTCAAAGGAGAGCGCGGCATCATTAAGTTGAAGCTTTGCAAGTGCCTCCTTAAGATTTTCGTAATCAGCGCCGTCGGCAGGATAAATACCGCAGAAAACCATGGGATTTACTTTTCTGTAGCCCGGAAGCGGCTTATCGGCAGGTCGGCTTGCAAGCGTCACGGTATCTCCGACACGTGCTTCCGAAACAGTCTTTATGGAAGCCGTTATATAACCCACCTCACCGGTCTTGAGAGCAGAAGCCGGTTCCATAGAAGTTGCACGCATATACCCCACTTCAACAACTGTAAATTCCGCACCTGTTGCCATCATGCGCATGGTATCTCCGGCCTTTATCTGACCGTCCATTATGCGTACATATACTATTACGCCCTTGTAGCTGTCGTATACGGAGTCGAAAATAAGCGCCTTGAGAGGTGCATTTTCGTCGCCCTGCGGCGGAGGAACCACCTTAACAATCTGCTCAAGCACCTGCTCTACATTTTCACCCGTTTTTGCGGAAACGCGCGGTGCCTCGGAGCAATCAAGACCTATTACATCCTCAACCTCCCTGCATACCGTTTCAGGGTCGGCAGCCGGCAAATCTATCTTGTTTATGACAGGACAAATCTCAAGGTCATGGTCTAGGGCAAGGTATGTATTGGCAAGTGTTTGTGCCTCTATTCCCTGTGTTGCGTCCACGATAAGAACAGCGCCCTCACAAGCCGCAAGAGAACGTGACACCTCATAGTTAAAGTCAACGTGACCGGGGGTGTCGATAAGATTGAGCTCATATACCTCCCCGTCGCTTGCCTTGTAATCAAGCTTTACGGCGTGAGCCTTTATCGTTATTCCGCGTTCACGCTCAAGATCCATATTATCCAGAAGCTGCTCTGTCATGTCCCTTTTTGCAACAGTTCCCGTAAGCTCGAGAAGCCTGTCGGCAAGCGTGGATTTTCCGTGATCGATATGTGCAATTATTGAAAAATTGCGTATGTTGCTCTTATAATCCGACATTGTATTGCTCCGTTATCCACTGCTCCGCAGCTGAAATTCCCTCCGGGTTATATGAAAACTCGGATTTTTTAGTTCTGCCGGCAGCATCCTCAACCTCAAAACAGTTGTCTTTATATACAGCGGCAACAAAAACAGTCTCTATTTCATCCTTCTTTACCGAATAAAACTTATACCGAAAGCCCTTAAAACTTCCCGAGTACGTGTTTTTTTGCGACATATAGTCAAAACGCGGCAATTTTATTTTAAATTCGCTTTCCATAAAATCCATCCTTTTAGTTTACGCGAAGATAACTTCCGGCTTTTATCGTCATGTTGTTATAACTTATGTCCGAGTCTGTGTAATTCACATACACATAGGTTTCATTGTTATACTCAGTACGGTAAAGCCCTTCCTGAAGCTTCCTTCTGTCTGTCATTCTCGCATTTCGCAAATCCGAAAAAACAGAGTTAAAGCTTTCGTATACGTCAAGTGACTTAGAGGTCCAGTTATCATAATAAAGAACCGATTTTTCAACGTCCTTCGGGGTATAGTCCGAGTTTGTCCAGCAAAAAGCCGGCAATGCACCGTAGTCTATAAGATGAAGCATGGTCTTGTCCATGTTCTCGGAAAGGTTAAGGTAAGGTCCGGTATACTCAACTGTTCCGTGAAGAATCATCTGAACAAAGGGTACCCCCTCGTAAGCCTCGGATTCTTCATACGTTGTATCCATGGGAATCTGTGAAATAATACCGGCATTTTTCAATACATAAAGGTTCCCGTTTTCAACCATGAGATCCCTATTGGTGGAAATTGCAATCGCCTGAGAAAAAATCTCGTCGGCATATTTTTGACGGTCGACATACTTTCCGGACATATCCGAGAAAAGAACCGACCCTACGTCATCAAGACAGTAACCCGAAACATTGTGCTCTTTCATTCTGTTCATAAAAGATACAACGCTTTCGGAAAGCTTTGAGTACGCAAGTCCCGTGTAATCAAAGGTCTCGGCAGATGTTACATACCCTTTGAAAAGGTTCGGAACACTTACCTCTACCTTTCCTCCGCTTACACTCCCGGCTTTGCTTCCTCCGCTCGCGGAGGTCGTCATGTTGAGGTTTAAGAACATCTTAAAGCCCTGCGTATTCATATAATTCTGCAATTCCTCATAGGCTTTTTTTCCGCCGAGCTTTGATGACAATCCGGCTTTGGCGAGAGCCTTCTGACGTATGCCGTCCGAAAGAGCTCCGTCATATCTTAAGCTTATAGCGTCAACGCCTTTTGATTTAAGCAATGTAATTATGTCATAAGCATTACGAAATCCCGTGTACTCGGATGTCGCGCCGATTGTTCTGTTAAGACAGCCTATAAGAGTTACGTTCAGCGGAAGCTCACCCTCTGTTGAAACAGAACGTGTCGAAAGCTTGCCGCTACGTATAAGCTGTTCCTTACACACAGCCGCAATTCCGCCGTATGATGCCGAGGAGCCGGAAACGAACTTGTAAGATACGGAAACACTTCCGTCATATGGCCTTTCGGCAATCAGCTTTTCCGAAGCGGGCGCAAGGTTGAAGTTTGCATATACCCCGGACAGTCCTTTTTCCTTTGTGGCTGCACATATTTCGGAGATGGCGTCACCGTTTGTAACAACTGCCGCAAACGCGCCGTTGCCCCTGTGGAATCCGAAAGCGGGAATAATACTGAAATGCTCGGAGCTGCTTTTTACCGCAGGATCACTGCCGTATGTTTCGATTCTGTAATTTGCATCCTTTGATTTTTCAAGATTTATCAAAGCTCCCGAGCCGTCCGGAACAAGTATGAAGTCCCCGGTGTTCTTTTCTGCGGTAGCACCGAAGGAAGGCATAACAGACAAATCCGTTACCACAAAGCCTGAAACCCCGCTCACAATTTTTTCACAGTTGACAGAAACACTCATAAGGCCGTCCTTGAGGACTATTTCAAGTGTCACTGGTATTTTGAACTGCGGCTTATCCTTTTTTTCACTCAGCGTGTACCTGAGTTCTACTCCGTTATCCGTCTTTTTCGTCTCTGCGTTTCCGAACGCAACTGCATTGTCCTGAGAATTAAGTACATATGTTGTTTTTCCGTCAGAGACCCTGAGACTGAGCATGGCACCCTCTGCGTTCTCCGTCTCCGGCAATGCATACCAATACGTGCCTGCACTGTCCTTTACCGCAACGGAACAATTTTTTTCATCAAGCAAAAGCTCATACAAGCCGGATTTTATAATTGATTTAAGTGCTGCTTTATCCTGCGTATGGAGCGAAGGCGACGGTTTTTCGGCAGAAATAACCTTTACCGAATCCGAAACCGTTATCTTATGTCCGCCGCATGACGCAAACAGAAAAGCCATGGCAACAGCCATGATAAGCGCCGTTAATTTTCTTGTAAATATATGTAATTTCATAGTAAAACAACCTCTCAAAAAATACCGATTAATTTTACCACATTATAATTGTATTTTCAATTACATAAATACACCAGCGGCGTTTCCAATACGGCTATGCGGCCATTCGCCTGCGCATATCCGAAAGCAGGCTACGCTCACGCCTTGAGACCTGAACCTGCGTCATCTCCAGAATATCCGCGACCTGCGCCTGAGTCTTTTCTTCAAAGTATCGCAGTCTTATAAGCTCCCTGTCTCTTTCGTCGAGATAATTCATAAGTTCCTCTACGGCGATACGGTTTATACTTTCGCTCTCAAAGGACTTTTCCTGAGCTGTCGTTTCCGTGAATTCCGCATCATCAATGGAAACGACCGGAGACAACGAATTGAGTATTTCTGCCACATCCGAAATCTCCATATTCATTTTTTCCGACAGCTCGGCTATTCCTACCGCTCTGCCTTTTTCATTTTCCAGCTTCTCAAGGATTTCTCTACACCTTCTTGCCTTGTCTTTAAGGTCACGGCTGACTCTGATACTTCCGTCATTTCTGAAGCACTGCCTTATTTCTCCGAGTATAACCGGAACGGCATATGTCGAAAACGCATAACCCAGCTTTTCGTCAAACCTTTTTGACGCCTTTACAAGACCCAGACATCCTGCAGAGTATAATTCCTCATATTCAATCCCTCTGTCTCTGAACTTATTTGCGCACATATGGACAAGCCCGAAATTTTCCGTAATAAGCAGATTACTGTCCATGGAGTTCCCTGCCGTGTATCCTCTTTTCCATAACAACCGTTGTTCCTCTCTGCGGTACAGACCTCACGCGAAGCTTGTCCATAAAGCTCTCCATAACCGCAAAACCGAGACCGGAGCGCTCATCACCCTTGGTTGTATAAAGAGGCATCATAGCCTGCTTTATATCTTCTATTCCGCAGCCGTTATCTCTTATTTTTATCCTTACAACCCCTCCCTCGTATACGGTGCATGTTATGTATATCTTTCCGACCGAATCCTCGTACGCATGGACTATGCAGTTGGTAACAGCCTCCGACACAGCGGTCTTTATGTCCTGAAGCTCCTCAACGGTCGGATCGAGAGGCGCGACAAATGCACTCACCGAAACGCGTGCAAAGCCCTCATTCACAGACTTGCTGTCCATGGTCATTCTCATCTCATTTTCCTTTTTTCTGCCGCTCATACCTCAACACCCTCTCCTTTACATTTTTCTATTGTCGCTATTTTTTCAATACCGGACATCCTGAGTATCCTTTCAATTCTGGGCGATGTATTTCTCACTGTAACGCTACCTCCAAAAAAATTTATAAGCTTATAGCGTCCCATCACGAGTCCGACTCCGGAGCTGTCCATGAAGCTGACTCCACCGAAGTCAAGGACAAGCCTTTTCGGCTTTATCATCTCAACCGACGTATCTATGCATTCACGCATATCCCTGGCACTGTGATGATCAATTTCACCAATCAAAAAAACATTCAGCGTATCACCGTTTTTTTCAAGTTTAACGGGCATATTTATCACTCCTGATTTCTTATTGTTCCCGGAATTCTCTGAAAAATACAGAAAACCCCTTATCCATTCAAGGATAAGGGGCTTACGCCGAAAAATATGTCGATTAAAAAGCCTTAATCATCTTTTTTTTCGCTTTCTTCTTTGTGTTCTTCGCCATGCTTATCTTTAGTTTTTTCATCCTCCATATTCGCATAACGCTTTATCTTGGATGTAGTTGTCTTTATAAACTCGCTTTCACGAAGAGAGAACTTTTTGATGTTCTTGTAGTTCGGAAGCTTTTTGTTAATATCCTTTATAACATCCGAAATTATCTTATGTATCTCATCCGAAGAAGGATCTTCCTCGCTCTTCTTCTTTTTCTTTATAGCGTCGATATCAGGAAAAATCTTCGCTTCAACCACGGTTTCATCGTTATCATCTTCATCAAAGCCCACAACCATTGATTCGGCAATAAGAGGATTGTTGTTGAGATGATACTCAATCTCCTCAGGATAGATATTCTTTCCGTTCTTTGTAACGATGACGTTCTTAATTCTGCCGTTTATGCGGAGAAGCCCGTCCTCTCCGACAAATCCGAGGTCACCTGTATGGAACCATCCGTATTCATCTAAAACCTCACGGGTCTGCTCTTCGTCCTTGTAGTAGCCGAGCATAACATTCGGACCTTTTACGCATATCTCTCCGACACCCTGAGCATCCTCGTTTATGAGCTTCACTTCTATTCCCGGAATTGGTCTGCCGACAGTATCCGTTGTAAAGAGCGCATCATAATTACATGAAACAAGGGGTGCGCATTCCGTAAGACCGTAGCCTATGTATGAAGGAATACCAAAGGTTTTGAAGTCCTTTATTACGTCTGGTCTTACAGCGGCGGCACCGATAATGATAAGTCTTAAGCGTCCGCCGAAATTTTTCGTTATCTCTTCGAAGATTTTATCGTTCATGTTTACGCCGACAGCATTTGTAGATGCGGCAAGTATCTTACCGAAGGTGAGTTTTAACTTACCGCCCTTTTGTTCCGAAACAGCCTGCATGATTTTTCCGTGGAACTTTTCAAGCATAAGAGGAACCGTCATAAGCACAGTCGGTTTTACCTCCTGGAAATTTCTCATGAGGTGAAGAAGGCTGTCATTGAAGGCGATACAGCAGCCGTTGTAAAGCGGTGCGACAATGTCAAGTGAACACTCAAAGGTATGGTAAATCGGAAGAATCGAGAGATGTACATCTCCCGGATGGATATCCGCCACACTTGAGTTTGACATGACGACAAAGCATATGTTGTGTTGAGAGAGCATAACGCCCTTTGCAAGTCCTGACGTACCAGAAGTGAAAATGATAACACTGCAATCATCGGGATTTATCTCGACATTCAAAAATTCATTGTAGTACTTGCTGTTTTCCGCAACAAGTTTTTTTCCTATTTCAAAAATAGCGTCAAAGCCGATATAACCGTCTCTGTCGTCAGCCTCATCCATAAGCACGATTTTCATTTTCTTCGGAAGCTCTTTTTTTCTTTCCTCAAGCTTTTTGAGCCCCTTTTTATCAATGAAAATCATCTCTGTTTCAGAAACCTCAAGAATCGTATTTATGTCGTCAAACATGAGTTCCTTGTCAATAGGAACAATTACATTGCCCGCTATCTGGGAAGCAAAATATGTAAGCACCCATCTGTAGGAATTGACTCCCATAACAGCAATTTTCTTTTTGTTTTTCATTCCGAGGGAAATAAGTGCCGTGCCGAGTGCCCATACCTGCGAATGAAATTCGGTATAATTGATATCATAGTATTCGCCGTTGCTCTTCCTGATTCTGAATGCCGGCTCATTTGCAAATTGCTCCGCCGACTGGTTAAGCATGTCTCTGAAGTCTCTGATTTCTCTGACCTCATAAAGTGGTTTACTGTTCTCCATAAGAGTATTCTCCCGTCTCATTGAATTTGTTTAATTCCATGGATTTTTTTCGTCCGGATCCGTGGGATCCCAGCCCTTATTTTTATTTTCAAGATCTATCTTTAAACCCTCCGGTTTACCGAGAGGTCCCGGATTATCACTGTCGTATACGACAACAATAGTTTGCCACGCGAGGTTGTCGTAAAGCCATTTTACATCCGTTACCGAGAGTCTTATACAACCAAGTGATGCATTTTGTCCGAGCTTGTTAAACTCTTCGGTTTCAAGCTGTGACGGATCCTTTGCAAAATACGGAACGGAATGAAACCATATCTGTCCGTTAACGCGCGTTGTATACTGCCCGTATGTGTTATCAACGAGAGACAGCCAACGTACCTTTTCGGAGGTTTTGAACGCTCCGTCGGGTGTTTCGTTTCCGGATTTTCCGCAGGAACAAAGGAAGGCCTTTACCGGCTTCGTATACTTACCGTTCTCGTCTTTTTCATAAACAGTAACAACATTTTGCTTTCTGTTGACTCCGACGCAGTATCTGTGAGTCCTTGCATACTCTTCGTCGGCATCCTTGAACTCGACATAAGCTCCTCCGACTGCCGCAGGCCCACTTGTATCTGTCGGTGTTTTATTTGACTCTGACGGAGAATCAGTTGATGCCGACGGCTTTTTTTCAGGTCCGTTTATAGTCGGATCCGAGCGGTTATTTCTGAACTCGATAATTGTAAACGTAATCAAGGCAGCCGCAAGCAATAAAAGCACAAGGGTAATTATTATTTTTTTCGCACGGTTTTTTCCGGGTCGTCCTTTTCCGGAAGTTCTTTTAAGCGGACGGCCCCTGTATGGCGGAAGTCTGAAAGAATTGTTATTCATTTTACTTTTTCCTTTCTTCCTCATAAACCTTTTTCATCATTTTTGCCGCTTTGTATATGTCTCCGCATCCGAGTGTGATGATAAGGTCACCCGACTTTGCGTGCTCAGTCACATAGTCTACAACCTCTTCAAATGTGTTAAACCACACGCTTCCCGGAATTTTCTCGGCAAGCTGGCTCGTGTAAACACCGTCTGTATTTACCTCTCTTGAGCCCATGATTTCTGTCATTACCGCATGATTCGGAATTCGGAGAGCTTCGGCAAAAGCATCCATGTGCATCTTTGTTCTCGAATAGGTAAACGGCTGAAAAACAGCCCAGACCTCATTGTAGCCCATCTTCATAACAGCCTCGAGAGTTGCCTTGAGTTCAGTCGGATGATGAGCATAGTCATCGGCAACGGTTATTCCGTCAAATTCGCCGAGAACCTCAAAACGTCTTCCCGCACCTTTAAAGGTGGGTAGGATTTCTTCAATCTGTTCAATCTTTATGCCGTTTTCAATCGCAACGGCTATGGCGCTTAGTGAATTGAGTACGTTATGCTTTCCGGGTATTCCCAAAACAGCATGACCGATTTTTTCATTTCTGAATATGATGTCATACTCAGGGAATGCACCTCTGTTGTATGTGATGTTATCCGCACTGTAGTCGTTTTTACCGTCAAAGCCGAAGGTAAGGAATTTCTTTCCCTCTTTTTCCGTCATGTTTTCAATGCACTTTACGGTATTTGCGTCGTCTCCGTTATAGACAATAAGCTTTGTTGTCTTATCCGCAAATTTTGTAAATGATCTTATGGAGTTTTCGATAGTTCCGAAGTACTCCATGTGATCGTTGTCGATGTTAAGGATAATTGCCGTATCAGGAGAAAGATCAAGAAAAGTATCCTTAAACTCGCAGGCTTCACAAACCATGGTCTGCGTTTTACCGGATCTGCCGTGACTGTCGATAAGAGGAAGTCTCCCACCTATGACAAGAGTGGGATCCGTGCCGGCCTTAAGAAGTATATGTGAAAGAAGCGAGGTAGTTGTTGTCTTTCCGTGTGTACCGCATACTCCGATACAATTATCAAAAAGCCGTGTTATTGCACCAAAAAGCTCAGCACGTTCAAAAACCGGAATGCCGCTTTCCTTTGCGGCAATGAGCTCCGGATTAGTCGGAAGAAGAGCGGCCGTGTAAACAATCATGTCAGGCTTGAATTTTTCTATGTTATCTGCGGTCTGACTCATAATTATCTCTGCTCCGAGACCGCGAAGCTTATCTATGTTATCTCCAGGGTTGTTGTCCGATCCGGTAAGAGTATATCCGTTCGCAATAAGTATTTCCGCAAGCGGGCACATACCGGAGCCGCCTATACCCATGAAGTGTATTCTCTTTGCTTTTTTAAGCAATTCATCTATGGTCAAATTTATCACTCCAAAAAGAATTGTACACAATTTAAATATTGGATTGTACACAATTTAATATGCCGCGTGGTGTAGTTATAAGATTTTATACGCTTACCTATTGTATTACAAATCAATGAAAAAATAAACACTTATTTTTTATTTTTTCATAATATATTTCAGGGGTGATGAAAAATGCAAAAAAGAACTATCGTTATCGGTGGAGACAAACGGTTTGATTATCTCCGAAAAATGCTGTGTAACAACGACTGTTTTCCCGCGGATTACCTTATTGAAAATCTACATAATTTTGATAAGGTAGTACTTCCGTACCCTTTGTCCTTTGACGGTAATACTCTAAACGCCCCGTCGGTTGACGGAAAGCTTTTTCTTTCTGATATCATTTCCTCTCTCTCCCCGATACAAACTCTTTTTCTCGGAGGGAAGCTGCCGGAGGGACTTCGCGAAAAAGCAAACTGCAAAATCAAATACTATACAAGTAACGAAGATTTTCTTTGTAAAAATGCCGAGCTCACCGCTGAGGGAGTTTTGAAAACAATAATCGAGGAGCTTCCCGTATCTCTCAGAAACACATGTGTCGGAATAATGGGATACGGCCGTGTCGGATCAAAAACAGCCGAGCTTCTCACGGCAGTCGGGTGCAAGGTCTGTGTATTTGAAAGAGACGAGGATAAGAGGTATTCCGTAAGCGGCTATTCCTTCAGTGAGTTTACAACGAGGGCTCCCCTACTTGATTGCGTGGTAAACACGGTACCGGCTTGCGTTCTTGACGACACAAAAATTGAGTCACTCCGAAAAGACTGCGTACTGATAGAAACAGCTTCCGCCCCATACGGAATTGACTTTAGTTCTGCCGACAGGCACGGAATAAAAACAGTAATTGCAGGCTCATTGCCCGGAAAAACCTCTCCAAAAACAGCCGCAGAAATTATATTTGCGGAAATATCAAAGGAGGACTCCCAATGAATAAACCCACCATAGGATTTGCAATGTGCGGTTCATTTTGCACCTTCAAAAAAGTGATACCTCAGATGCAGGTTCTTATCGATGCAGGGTTCAACATACAGCCCATCATGTCATTTACGGCATATGATACGGATACGAGATTCGGCTCTGCCGAAGCCTTTCATAAAGAAATTGAAGGGATATGCAAAAAAAAGATATGGCATACCCTCACCGAGGTTGAACCCATAGGTCCGAAAAAACTTCTTGACCTTCTTATCATAGAGCCGGCGACCGGCAACACGCTCGCGAAGCTCGCGGGCGGAATAGCCGATACGCCGGTAACACTTGCGGCGAAGGCGCATGCGAGAAACGGAAAGCCCACCCTTATTGCGGTTTCGACTAATGACGGGCTTTCCGGAAATGCCGGCAATATCGGGAAGCTGCTCATGACGCGCGGCTATTACTTCCTGCCGCTTCGGCAGGATAACAGCGCGCAGAAGCCGGCTTCCGTGGTTGCCGATTTTTCTCGCACGCTTGAATATGCCGTCGCCGCTCTCAGCGGGATTCAGCTCCAGCCCCTTCTGACGGAATAAACCACTAACACCGGCTGAATCCCGCAGCATTGCAAAAGATGTTTTTAATAACTGTACGATTAATGACTCGCACATCATCAACTTATATGATAAAATGTAATTGTTTTTAAGCCTTGTTAAAACAAACCATGTCAAAATAAACGTATAAAAGGAATTTTAAAATGCTGAATCTTGTTTTAGGTCGCAGCGGATGCGGAAAAACCGAATATCTGCGCTCTGTCCTCAGATCACGTGCCGTGTCCGGGGACAGCAAGCTTTTGCTGATTGTGCCGGAGCAGTTTTCTTTTGAAAGCGAGCGTTCCTTTCTTCTGAGCATGCGTACCGAGGATGCACAAAAAATAGAAGTCCTGAGCTTTACAAGACTTTACAACTATGTCGGGAGAACTCTTGGCGGTCTCTCAGGAGTTACGGCGAATAACGGAACAAAAATAATAGTCATGCTAAGAGCGCTAGAGGGTCTCTCCGACTCACTCGAGTGGTATTCGTCGCATATCCGTTCGGTCTCGCTTGCAAAGGAGCTTGTTTCCCTTATAAGCGAGTTCAGAAAAGAGCGAATAACCCCGGAAGCTCTCCGCGAGGTGTCAAAAAAAACACCTCTCAACACACTGAAAACCAAGCTCGGTGAAATCGCTCTCATTTACGAGGCATACGACGCTCTGTTTGCCGGAACGTATGTCGACGAAGACACAGCACACGAGCGTCTGATAAAATTACTCAAGGAAAACAGATTCTTTGAGGGCTACACCATATGCATTGACGCATTTAAAGGCTTCACAGGTCAGGAGTATGAAATTTTAAAGCACATCATCTCGCAGGCTGACGAGGTCTATCTTTCACTGACTCTGGATGACATACACCATACGGAAGCCACGATGATTTTCGGCTCAGTCAAGGACACTGCAAGACACATTGAACGAATCGCAAAGGAAACAAATGCGGGAGTAAAAATCGTAAAAAAGGAAGAAGCAGGCCTCAGGTACGGCGCAAGATTTGAGTCAAAGGAGCTTGCATTCCTTGAAGAAAATCTGTTTTCACCATCTCCGAAAAAATACGAAGCTGCTGAAGAAAACGAAGTTTCTCAGGAAAGCGAAGTTTCTCAGGAAAGTGAAGTTTCTCAGGAAAGCGTAACTCTTGTAACTGCGGCAACCATACACGATGAGTGCAAATTCATTGCATCAACCGTGAGAAAACTTATACGCGAAAACGGCTTAAAGCTCTCGGAAGTCGCCGTAGTAGTGCGCAATGAAGAGGAATATTCATCAGAGCTTCGCTCTGCGCTGAAGCATTGTGACATCCCTGTTTTTGAAGATAAAAGACAGCCGGTTTCATCTCAGCCTCTCATGTGCTGCTGCAAATCCGTACTCGAAATTCTTAAAAACGGATTTACTACGGAAAACATCCTGAGATATTTAAAGAGCGGACTCTCCCCTCTCACGGAAAGAGAGACAGCCGAGCTTGAAAACTATGCACTTATGTGGAATCTTCACGCAAGAGATTGGATTTCCGACTTTGAAGCAAGCCCGGCCGGCATGGATGAGCTTACCTCTGATGAGGCAAAAGCATACGATAAAAATCGATTGAGGGAACTTAACGAGTCAAGAAAAAAAGCGATTGAACCATTGCTCCTGCTGAAAAAAAGAACTTCGGATACGACTTCTCATGAAATAAGCGAGGTATTCTATGATTTCCTCCTTAAAACAGACGTACCGGACAAGCTGAAAGTCTTTGCCTCAGCCCTGAATGAAAACGGATTTACGGCCCTTGCATGTGAGCAGGACAGAGTATGGGATATCCTCATGGATATTCTCAGCAGCTTAAGCAGCATTTACGGCGAAACAAAAACCGACATAACTACTTATGAAAACCTTTTCAGCGCCGTTTTATCGGTAACGGATATCGGCAGCATTCCTCATACACTTGATGAGTTAATCATAGGCTCAGCCGACAGAATACGTCTTTCAAATCCGAAGGTCGTTTTTGTAGCAGGCTGCGCAGAGGGTGTTTTCCCTGCGGTATGGCAGGATTCGGGTATACTCTCATCAAACGACAGAAAGCTTCTGAGTTCTCTGGGACTGCCCTTAGGCTTATCATATGAGCTTAAGGCCTGTGAGGAATACTTTATCGCCTATTCCGCCCTCACAAGTGCGACGGAAAGGGTTTATGTTTCCTACCACAGAACGGATACGGACGGCTCATCCCTCATGCCCTCCGTTATTTTCGAAAACCTCAAAGAGCTTTTTTCGGAGAACATACGCATAACGGACGTTGATGACCTTTCACCCGTATATTTTTCCGAAACTGCCATATCATCGTTTTTTGCATATGCCGAAAACTACGGGCTTCTCAAGGGTAAGGATGAGGAAAGAATCATCGACCTCAATTCCATAAGAGATGTTTTTTCGGGGAGTCTTTTCGAAAACAGATTTAAAGTACTTGACAGGGTATCACAAAAAAGGACATTCAAAATAGAAGACGAAGAAATTTCCACCGAGCTTTTCGGAAAAAATATGTTTTTATCCGCTTCAAGGGTGGATGTCTATCACAAGTGCCCCTTTGAATATTTCTGCAAATACGGTCTTCGTGCAATGCCTGCAAAACGTGCGGAGCTTGATCCGGCACTCGGCGGAACCGTTATACACTTTGTACTGGAGCAGATAATCGGAGAATCTGGAAAAGAGGGTATCCTCGCCTTTTCGGAGGAAGAGCTTAAGGATACCGTAAACAAGTGGCTTGATATTTATCTCAACGATTATATCGGCGGAACTGCGGGGAAAACTGATCGTTTTCTTTATCTTTACAACAGACTCTCCCGTTCACTTTACGACATTGTAAAAAGACTTCGTGACGAATTCACCGTATCGGATTTTATTCCATGTGATTTTGAGCTTCCCATAGATAATAAGGCTGCCGAAAGCAATGAGGGCGTCCCCTCATACACCCTGAATCTGCCGGACGGCGGTACGCTCGAAATTCACGGAAGTGTAGACCGCGTTGATAAATACGAAAAAGACGGCATAACATATATCCGTATTGTCGATTACAAATCCGGAGGGAAGGATTTTGTCCTTTCCGACATCCTTTACGGACTCAATATGCAGATGCTTATCTACCTCTTTGCCATTGAGGCGGGCGGCGCGCAGAGATACGGAGATATCCGACCTGCGGGAATTATGTATTACCCCGCGAAACGCACATCGGTAAATATGTCCTCCCGCAATATGACACCTGAAAAGGTAGAAAAGCTTAAGCTTCAAAACGACCTCGGCTCGGGACTTTTCCTCCTTGACAAAAATACTCTCTGCGCCATGGAAAAGGATATCGGCGGCAGGTATATCCCTATAACCGTAAAGTCAAACAAAAAAGATGGAACGGATGAGCTTAAGGGTAACCTTATAACAGCCGAATACATGGGTAAGCTGCGAAGACGTATTGATGAAATTCTTTGCCGTATGGCCGAAAATCTTCATCAGGGCGTTATTCCGGCTCAGCCGGTGCATGAAAACTCACGTTACAAAAACACCTGCAAATACTGCGATTATTTCTCTGTCTGCGGAACAGAGGGTGAAGACATACGCGAGATAAAAAATTTCACAAATAATGAGGTATTTGACGAACTCGATACAGAAGAAGGTGAAAACAATGAGTGAGCGAATTTGGACGGATGAACAAAAAGCCGCAATTAAAAACAGAGACGGAACACTCATTGTAAGTGCAGCCGCAGGCTCCGGTAAAACGTCAGTTCTCGTTGAGCGTGTCATAAGACGTCTTATTGATGAGGAGAATCCATGTGATGCCGACAGATTGCTGATTGTTACCTTTACACGCGCGGCAACCGCGGAAATGCGCTCCCGGCTAGGAAGCGCACTGCGTACCAAGCTTAAGGAAAACCCGGACTCGGAGCATCTTCAAAAGCAACAGATGCTTTTACCGTCGGCAAATATTTTCACGATAGACGCATTTTGCGGAAATCTTGTACGCGAAAATTTTGATGCGCTGAACATACCTCCCGACTTTACAATGCTTGATGAGGCGGAGGGAAATATCTTAAAGAGGAACGCCGTTTCCTCCGTTATGGATAAGCTTTATGATGAAAAGGACCCGAATTTTCTAAACCTTGTCGAGCTTCTCTTTGCAGGACGGGACGACAGTTCTCTCGAGGATAACATTCTCGCACTCTATGAGTATTCGCGTGCGTATCCCTCCCCGTCCGCCTGGCTTGACAGTGCGCTCAAAGAGTATGATCCGGAAACCCCGATGAAGGATTCTGCAATGGGTAAAATCATACGGGACAGTTCTGCGGAGATACTTGATTATCACCATGATAAACTGTCCTTTATGCTTGAAGAGCTCAAAGGAATTCCCGACTTTGATAAACTCGGAGCCACATCTGTTATTGAAAATGAAATACAGCTTAACAGAGAGCTTTACTCTCTGATTGACGCCTTTAAATTTGACGAGGCTCTTACAAAAAGCTCAACCTATAAGTTTTCCACGTGGAGTGCAAAGGGGTATGAGAAGGATCCTATCGTTATCAAGGCAAAGGCAATACGGGACGCACATAAAAAGGAACTCTCTCAGGATAACAGCCCTCTGAGAAAAAACCTTATTTTCACAGACGAGGAAAACAAAGAGGAGCTTACGGCCTTAAGGCCTATAGCTAAAAAGCTCATAGAGGCGGTAAAGCTTTTTGAAACCGAATTCTCACGTCTTAAAGCCGAAAAAAAAGCCCTGGACTTTTCGGATATTGAGCTTCTTGCGCTTAAGCTTCTCGTTAAGGATCCGTCCTGTGATGAAATCACACGCACAGAGCTTGCGATTGATTTGTCCGAAAACTATGAAGAAATCCTCATAGACGAATATCAGGACACGAATAAGCTTCAGGACATGATATTCACAGCCATTTCAAAGAACGGCAACAACCTTTTTATGGTCGGAGATGTCAAGCAAAGCATCTACGGCTTCAGGCAGGCAATGCCCGAAATATTTATACAGAAAAGAAATACTTCACACAACCGTATAACGCTCGGAGCAAATTTCAGAAGCCGAAAGGGCGTAACCGACTTCATAAACTTCACCTTTTCACAGCTTATGAGTCCGGAGTGCGGCGACGTTGATTACGATGAAAACGAAAAGCTTGTGTACCATGCGTCATATGACGATGCACCGGAGCCCGAAACCGAAATCCATATTATCGAACCTGATGAAAAGACGGATTCTCTGATTGCTCAGGCAAACTTCATCTCAGAGTATATCAACAGCAAGATTGATTCCAAAGAGGCAAAGTACAAGGATTTTGCCATACTCCTAAGAACCGCAGCCGGACGTGCTAATGAATTTGAAAAGGTCTTGAAGGCTCACGGAATACCCGTATATACGGACGTCGGAAACGGCTTTTTTACGACACCGGACGTGCAGACAGTTCTTTCACTCTTAAGAGTTATTGACAATCCCCTTCATGATATTCCTCTTTTATCCGCCATGCTTTCCCCCATATACGGTTTTACGGAAACAGAGGTGTCAAGGCTTCGAGTGGACTTTCCTCACGGTAGCCTCTACAGTGCTGTACTCTGCGGCGAGAAGAACGGAAATGAAAAGTGCAGGTTTTTCCTTGATTCGTTGCGGATTTACAGAACGCTGTGTATTTCTTTGCCTGCCGGTGAGCTCATAAGACATATATACGAGGATACCTGCTTTCCTGAAATCGTCGGCGCAATGCCCGGCGGTGCACAGAGAACGGCAAACCTCCGCTTGTTCCTCAACTATGCCGACAGCTATGATAAGACAAGCTCCTACGGCATTTCGGGCTTCATACGTCTCATTGATAAAATGATTGAAAACGAAATTGATAAAGCCCCTGCCGGAACCATCTCCGAAAATGCCGATGTTGTAAGAATAATGAGCATACATAAGAGCAAGGGGCTTGAGTTTAAATACTGTATCCTTGCGGACGTAAACAAGGGATTTAACAGACAGGAGCTCAGCCGAAATCTCCTGCTTCATCAGACTCTGGGAATAGGAATAAAGGGCAGAGATTTTTCGAGCGGAAATACATACCCGACGCTTGTACACAGAGCCATACGTATGGCATCTGAAAACAAACTTATGTCGGAGGCACTCAGAGTTTTCTATGTTGCTCTGACTCGAGCAAAAGAAAAGCTTGTCATAGTCGGTGTACCCAATTCAAAAATGTCAACTCTCGTTGACAAAGCGATTATTGCCGCTACGGGGAACAGCCGCTCTGTATCTCCTTACGCAGTTAAACATTCAAATACGCTTCTTGACTGGTTGCTTTACGCGATAATCCGTCATCCGAGCGCTAAGGTATTCAGAGATCAAAGCATTTTGCCCTGTGCCGTGTTTCCGTCAGATTTTGAGATGACCTGCGAGCTGCATACTCCGGATGAAGAAGAGGTTGAAGGCAGTGAAGAACAGGATCCTATCTCAACAGTCAACGAAGAACTGGTACACGAAATAGAAAGCCGCATAAAATACGTCTATCCATATCTTCCGCTCACGGAGATATCAACCAAGCGTTCTGCCTCAAAAATCGAAGAAAACGGATTTTCCGACAAGTTCTTCGCGTCAAGCAGACCGGAATTCGCTTCAAAAGCAGGGCTTACCCCTGCAGAACGCGGAACAAGTCTCCACAAGTTTATGCAGTATACAAGGTTTGACGTTGCCGAATCGGATATATCCTACGAGCTTAAGCGCCTTGTTGATGAGGAGTTCCTTTCGGAAAAGGAGGCAAATTCCGTAAACAAGGATAAGATAAGCAGCTTCTTTAAATCCGACATTTACAAGCGAATAAAAAACAGTTCTTCCTTGATGAGGGAAAAAAAGTTTGCAATTTTGGTACCTGCCGGTGACTATGACAGTACGCTTCGCGACGACCTTAAAAACGAGCCTATTCTCATACAGGGAATTGCCGACTGTATATTTGAGGAGGACGGCAAGCTCGTCATTCTGGACTACAAGACAGATAAAACAAAGGACGAAAACGAGCTTATCAATCGCCACAGATTACAGCTTGAAACATACTCAAGGGCTCTTGAAAAAGCCCTCGGTATACCTGTAAAGGAAGCATACATATATGCCTTTTCTCTGGACAGGGAAATAAAAGTCTTATAACACAGCTTTATTAAGGGTATAACAAAAGAAGCAACCGACAACTTTACGCTGTCGGTTGCTTCTTTGCTTTATTTTGTTAATTTGATTTTATCCTTTGGTCTGCGTATCCTGGGGCTCGCCCGCCTCACCCTTGTCCGCCTCTTTTTCGGCTTCATTCGGGTCTATCATACGCGGAATAATTTCTCTGCCGAGAGGAAGCTTGATTGTAACCTTGAACAAGTCTCCGTCAACGCCTATTCTGAAAACTCCGCCCTGAAGCTCTGTAAGGCTCTTCGCTATGGAGAGTCCGAGACCGGAGCCCTCAATCTCACTGTTTCTGGACTCATCACCGCGGACAAATCTGTCACAAAGGCGGTCGATATCAAAGTGCATCTCATCCTTTGAAACATTTTTCATTTCAATAACGGCAAATCTCTCATCCCTTGTAAGGTCGAGATAAACTCGTGTTCCGGGCATCGCATATTTTTTGACATTTGAAAAAAGGTTGTCAATGATTCGATAGGTCTTCTGTCCGTCCGCAACAACATATGTCGGCTCATCCGGCACCACGTAGCGCAGGTCGAGACCTTGCTCCTTGAGAGCATCCTCATACTCACCGAAAACCTGCTCCGTAAGCTCATTCAAGTCTATTTTTGTAAGGTTGAGTTTAAGGTTACCGGAAGACGCCTTCGATGCCTCCACAAGGTCATCAATAAGTACCTTCAGACGGGTTGACTTTTCATCAAGCACATTTATGAATTCAATCGCTTTTTCATCTTTTATATTGCAGTGCTTTAAAAGGTCCGTATAAGTGATGATGCTTGTCAGAGGTGTTTTAAGGTCATGGGATACATTGGTGATAAGTTCTGTTTTCATACGCTCCGAACGAACAGCCTCATCAAGAGCCTTATCAAGACCGTCTGTTAAGTTATTTGTCTTTGTCGCAAGCGGCTTAACGGCTTCGGGCATATCCCTTACATCTATGGTATAGTGAAAATCTCCCGACTCGGCCTTTGCAAGTGCCGAAAGCACCCTGTCAAGACCGCCTGCAAGCTTACGGATATACACAAACGCCACAATCGAAAGGAAAGCAATCAGAGCAACCGAGAGCCATATAATTCCGCTGTTGTAACCCGGATTCCAGCAAATCAGAGTAAACGTGCATATCAGAAAAATCGTTAAGATGTAAATATTAAACACCAGAAGGATTCTCTTTTTTATGGAATTGTTCGTAAGCCTATCCACACCGGATGTAAACCATTTTTTAATCTTTCTGTAGTTCTTAATGATAACGATATAAATAAGTGTGTTTTTAAAATATACATTGTTCCTTGCCTGCCTGCTTATCGACGAAAGAAGTTCAATCAGAAAGACCGTAGAAATAGACACGACAGCAGTCACCCAGATGCTTGGATTGAACTCGTAATTTGTGGATTCAAGGTAGATATAAAACGGCATAAACACAAAGCCGAAAACAAGTAAGAGAGAAAGGACAAGATGTATGCTGTTCGGTATTTTATCTATGGGAGCTAAAATTATGTTACCGTCTTCGTCAGCGCGACCCGCTACGTAAACCGCAGCAATGAGTGTAAGTATCCACAATGTAAAGGTAAGACTGAATCCTACTGTGTTACACCTTAAGTTCGTCGAGTCGTTAGTCCATCTCGTAAACAATGTATTATAATTATCACCGGAAACTATGTCTGTCGGCACTATATTGACATGAATAAAAACATCATACTTGTTCATGTCAAAGTTTCCGAAGCAGTAGTCATAATAGTTTTCCTGGTAGATATACGTAAAAACTCCGTTATCGTCGATATAGCACGGCATCGCCCTATCGTTTGTAAAAAGTGAGCGAAGTCCGTTACTGTAATAAAAATCTCCGTTTTTTACATATGCGATATAATTGGAGGATTTCTCGTCATATTTGTTTATCGCATCCTCGATTTCTTTTGCATCCCTGATGTTTGTATACACAAGGTCATTCTCTTTGTTATGGACAAAATAGTTGTAATTTTTCAGTCCGCCGAGGTAGGTCTTAAGGTTTTGATAGTCAGACTTAAAGGTGGCACGCGCCGATGTAAGCTTTCTCAAATACGACTCCTCTATCGAGGAACGTATGCCTTTTTCATCAACAGATACCATATCCAAAGGATAGCCTTTGTAATACTCTCTGCCATTGATATACGTTATCGAGAAATATTCCGAGCCGTTAAACGTGGTCATATTTTCATACTGCTCTGCCCTTATCTGGTCATCAGAGCTGAAATTATTCAGGTATGTGCTTTTGTCCTTGCCGGGATAAGTGTAGCGTTCGTTTTCATAATCGTACTCGTACATACTCTCTATCTCGGCTATTTTGCGGGCATAAATTTCAGTTTGAATCTCATCCTCCATTCTTGAAAGAATAGAGGATTCCTGTGCCTTAAAAGAGGTTCCGTTTTCTACAAGCTCATCGTCGACGTAAGTCTCACACAGCTCATAAACCTTTTTTGTGTCCTCCCTTATCTGTTTTGCAAATTCGGAGTCTCCGTTTCCGAGGACAGAATTCGAAAATCTCGTCGCAAGAACGTCATCAATCGAATAATTTTCCTTATAAAAGGATACTATCTTTTCACCCTCATAAACGCAGAAGAACAGGGATATAACCGAAACAATGAGAATGAGGATCTTTACGCCCGGGCTATTATGAATTTTTGTCGATTTTGTACCCAATACCCCACACCACCTTTATGTATTTGGGTTCCTTTGGATTGATTTCAATCTTTTCGCGAATTCTTCTTATGTGTACGGTTACCGTCTTCTCCGTGGCAAAAGCCTCCTCATGCCAGACGGCCTCGTAAATCTGATTTGTCGAAAGCACGCATCCCATGTTTTCCATAAGATATTCGAGTATCTTATACTCTGTTGCCGTGACTTTTATAAGTTCTCCGTCAACGGAAACCGTTTTTGCGCTTTTGTCAATGACAAGCCCTCCGCTCTGAAGTATATTCTCATGCTTTTCCATACTTCCGAGATTTGTATATCTTCTTATCTGTGACTTAACTCTTGCCACAAGCTCAAGCGGATTGAACGGCTTTGTAACATAGTCGTCTGCGCCGAATGAGAGTCCTGCAATTTTATCCGTGTCCTCAGATTTTGCCGAGAGAAGGATTATGGGAATATTCTTTTTGTCACGAAGCTTCATCGTTGCTGTCATACCGTCCATTTTCGGCATCATTATATCGAGAACGATGCAATGAAGCTCCTCCCGCTCCGCAATTTCCAAAGCCTCAATACCGTTTGTGGCACGGAATACATTGTAGCCTTCATTTCTTAGATAAATCTCTATGGAGTCAAGTATTGCCTTATCATCATCGCAAACCAGTACATTGTACATATTCATTTCCTCCCTGATACTTTGAGTATTATTAAAGCCTATGCAGATTACGAAATTGGGTATGGGTTTCTTAAAAGTTTATTACGGTAATTACAAACTCAATGCTCAATTATCCTGCCCGTCACCGTATCCGTAACTCCGTCAGAAAAGAGCGAATCTACGTCTACAAAATATTTGTCCATGTTGTCAGGCTCAAAATAAACATCTATGGTATGACCGAGAATCTCCTCGCCTAAGGGGTCCCATACATTGCCGCTTTTGAAACGATGCCGCTCACCTGTTTCCGAAAGATACTCGGTTTCGATGATAAACGGATGTCTCCCGTTTACCGAATAGTTTTCGTTGTAATCAAAGCCGATAACCTTCGCCTCGATTTTTGTTCCGCTCTCTTTTAACCTGTGATTTTTCCCTTTCCTCTTTGCGGATATTATAGAGGGAACAAGACCGACGGCTGCAAACACTGCCCCGAAAAGAGCCATCATAGCCGTGCCGAAGGTTGTTCCGAACTCGGTTGAAAACTCAAACGGAGAATCCGGATTATAATAAACGGTGATATGGTCACCCTCCTTCCAGGAGGACTTGCTCTCATTCGTCACGGATTCGTAGACACTTCCGTTTGCTCTGTACCTTATAACAGCGTAATAAGTTGTTTCACCGTCACTGTTTTTTCCCTCTTCAAAGCCTATTATTGTGGCGTCTGTTTTTACATATGCAGTCTTTATTTTAATCGAGTTTATCCCCATGATTATTGCGGCGATGATACAAAGAATTCCAACCGTCGAAAAAACAATCATGATGACCTTCTCGGACATTGTTTTTGTTTTCATAATAAATCCTCACTTTGATATGGTATATCTTATTTTAAAATATCAGTCCTTATACCCTACAACTGAAATCCAGCTGTCCTTTTCATCCGCGGAAATCCGTGAAAATCCGGCACTTAAAAGAGCCTCTTTAAGGTCATCAGCCGCGTAAATCCGCATGCCCGGAATACGCTTCGTAACTTCGTTTTCGGGATCGTTATCCTCACATACTATAAGAAAACAGCCGCGCGGCTTCAGCACGCGGTATACCTCGGCGAAATCATGCGTAAGGTCAGACCAGTAATAAACGGTTTCAAAGGCTGTTGCGAGCGTATACGACTCATTTTCAAAAGGAAGGTTGCTTGCAGAGGCTTTGTATATGTTGCAACGCTTGCCAAGGTACCGCCGGAGTCGGCTGCGGCTCATGCTTATACTGGTATCCGAGATATCTATTCCGTCCGCACGACCGCGTTTGCACCTCTTAAGAAGGGTTTCGACATTTACACCGCCGCCGCAGCCGATATCCAGCGCATGCTCATCACTTTTAAGGTCAATATGCGAAAAGCCCCATTTCCACAGCTCAACATGACCCTTATTCATATGACGTATGAACCTGCGCCCGAGAAAGCCGCGCGGTTTACTTGCGTTGCGGATATACATATCCTTTATACCATTAGGTTGTTTCTTCACAGTTTTATCACCGATTTCGTACTTTTTTCAATATTTATCAATGATAAAAATATACCCCTTTGAAGTCGGATTTGTCAAATATGTAAAAGGGAAAAGAGGCGGCAAATACCGTCTCTTTTCCCTTCGAGTTTTCCGCATATAACTACTGCCGACAGATTGTTAACACCTGTCATCGGGGATTATATTCAATTAAGGAAATCCTTAAGCTTCTTTGAACGGCTCGGATGACGAAGCTTGCGAAGTGCTTTTGCTTCAATCTGACGAATTCGCTCACGTGTTACATTGAACTCTTTTCCCACCTCTTCAAGTGTGCGCGGATGTCCGTCCTCAAGACCAAAGCGAAGTGAAAGAACCTTCTCCTCTCTCGGTGTGAGTGTCTTCAAAACATCTGCAAGCTGTTCTTTAAGAAGAAGCATGGAAGCGGCATCAGCAGGTGCGAGCGCGTCATCATCCGGAATAAAGTCTCCGAGATGAGAATCCTCCTCCTCACCTATAGGTGTTTCAAGAGAAACAGGCTCCTGAGCTACACGAAGAATTTCACGAACCTTTTCTACAGGCATGTCCAGCTCATTCGCAATCTCCTCTGCCGTAGGATCTCTGCCGTTTTTGTGAAGAAGCAAGCTGCTGGTCTTTTTTACCTTGTTTATGGTTTCAACCATATGAACGGGAATACGTATGGTTCTGGCCTGATCAGCTATTGCACGGGTTATTGCCTGACGTATCCACCATGTTGCATAGGTTGAGAACTTAAAGCCCTTTGTAAAGTCAAACTTGTCAACCGCTTTTATAAGACCGAGGTTTCCCTCCTGGATGAGGTCAAGGAACTGCATACCTCTTCCGACATAACGCTTTGCAATACTTACAACAAGGCGAAGGTTTGACTCTGCAAGCTTTTGCTTTGCAGCCTCATCCCCCTCGGAAATACGGATTGCAAGCTCAATCTCTTCCTCGGGAGTAAGGAGCGGTACACGTCCTATCTCCTTGAGATAAACCTTTACGGGGTCGTCCATTGCGGCGTTCTTTGAATTGTCAACTGCTCCCATCTCAACAGCCTTGGGCATCTCAAGGTCAAAGTTAAGAGTTTCAAGAGCAGCGTCGCCAAGATCATCTATGATTTCAATATTGTTCTGTTCAAGGGTTTCATAGAGCTTGTCAAGGTCTTCAATATCCATATCCACTTCAACAATAGCGGCATCTATGTCGTTAGTGCTGAGTCGACCCTGTGCCTTACCCTTTTCGATAAGGGCCTGAATGGATGTTGCTCCGCTCTTTTTTTCGTCCATAATATCTTACTCTCCCTCAATTCGACTCAAAGCGTCAATATGTAACGGATATTTTACTCTTTGCTGCCATTTAAGTCAAATAATTTTAAAAATTCGTCATTGCTTAATTCCGCAGGATTCATTTTTCTTCTGTCCGCCTGCTCTTTTTCGGATTTTATCACCTTTATACAGTCGGAAATCTCCTCATAAGTATTGGATAAATACTTTGAACTATTCTGGAGCTTAACAAGCTTACCCATCTCATCGGGATTGAACTCCGAAGACAGAAAAATGAAATCCACGGATTTTCCGGAGTTTATTCTTCCGGATACAACCGTATAGACACGGCGAAGAAACTCGTCCGTAAAATCCTCCGGTTTAAGATTTTCGCTTATTTTTTTCAAAAAATCCGGATTTTTCAGCAGTGATGTAACAACCGTTTCCTCGGCCCTTACGGCCTTGATACCGGATGCCGTGCTGCCTTTATCCGCTCCTTTTGTGTAAGGATCAAGCCCCTTGCGAAGATTCTGAAAATCCATCTTTTTTGTTTGCCTGTTCAGGCGTCTTTCCTCATCCTTCACCTGAAGAGCTATTGCGTCCTTGGAAACACCCATCTCCTCCGACAATCTTGCGGTATAAACATCTCTCTCAATGGCATTCTGCAGTTTTGCCAGGATTGGCACGGCCCGTCTGAGATATTTGATTCGTCCGTCGTCGGAAGAGAGATCCAGTCCCTTTTTACACTCAAGCAATTTATACTCAACTTCGTTGGAAGCGCCGTTCAGGATTGAACGAAAACGCTCCGCACCGAATTTTTTGATGATTTCATCCGGGTCCTTTCCGCCCTGAAGCGTAAGAGGGCTTATGAGAAGTCCCGTTTTTTCGAATTTTGAAATGGCCTTTTCCATAGCCTCGCGTCCGGCACCGTCACTGTCATAGGAAAGATACACCTTATCACAGTACCTGGAAATAAGTCTCACCTGTTCGTCCGTAAGAGCAGTCCCCAGACCGGCAATGGCATTTGTAAATCCTGCCTGGTGAAGTGTGATTACGTCCATATACCCCTCGCAGAGTATAAGGCTGTCCTCTCCCGAATTCTTCGCAAAGTTGAGTGCAAAGACCGCGAGACTCTTTTTATAGACCAACGTATCCGAGGTATTTACATACTTCGGCTTCGAATCGTCAAGAACCCTTCCTCCGAAGGCAATGATATTTCCCCTAAGATCTATGATAGGCGTCATAACTCTGTTGCGGAAGTTATCATAATAGTTGCCTTTTTCACTCTTCTTCGCAAGGTTTGCCTCATAGAGCTCAAGCTCCGAAAAGCCTTTTGACTTCATATAACGGATAAGAGTCGACCAGTCATCCGGAGCGTATCCGAGTCCGAAATGCCTTATTGTGTTCATGGTAAGGCCGCGATTTAGCCAGTAATAAAGACCGACCTTTCCCTGCGGACTCATCATATAATTGTGAAAAAACCGTGCTGCCTCTTTGTTTATGATAAGCATACGGTGTCTTTTCTTTGAAAGAGTATCATCGTAATTGTCATCCGGCATATTGAGCCCTGCGCGCTCTGCCAAAAACTTTACAGCCTCAACATAGTCAAGGTTTTCAATTTCCCGGATAAAGGTTACGGCATCACCGCCCTTACCGCAACCGAAGCAATAGTATGACTGGGTATCGGGATAGACGGTAAAGGAAGGAGTTTTCTCGCTGTGAAACGGACAGAGTCCTCTTGAGATACGTCCGCTTTTTTTAAGCCCAACATATGAACCTATCAGGTCTTCAATATCATTTCTGTCACGAATTTCTTCGAGAAATTCCTCACGGATATTCACAGACGTCATCTCCTTTCACAATTAACTGAAAAACTTCAAGGGTAATTTAAAACTCACGGTTTGCTTAAAACTTACTGCTTGCTTAAAACTCGCGGCTTAAAGGAATTTTTATTCAGCCCAGAACTTAGGTACAAACAGATTGTTGAAGGTTTGCAATGCGTAGTGGTCGCTCATTCCGGAGATATAATCACACGCTCCCCGCTCGGGTGATTCTTTTTCGGCAACACGTATGTACTCAGGAGGCATCTTATCCGGATTTTTTACAAAATAATTGTAAAGCTCCTGAACAATTGCTATCGCCTTCCCCTCCTCACCTTTACAGATAGGATTCGTATAAACGTTGGCAAACATGAATTTATGAAGTTCGTCATATGCGTCATAGATATGGGGTGTCATCTTTATGTCACGGTCAGATGCCTCAAGTATCGCTCTGACCATCGTGTCTATACGCTGGCTTTTATTTTTACCGAGCATCATTCGAATATGTTCGGGAATATCCTGTTCTGTGAGAATACCCGCGCGCTCTGCATCGTCGATGTCGTGATTTATGTAAGCAATATGGTCTGCGTACTTTACAAGTCTTCCCTCCAGCGTATCCGCCTCTTTACCGACTGTGTGGCAAAGGATACCGTCACGCACCTCATATGTGAGGTTTAGCCCCATGCCGTCCTTTTCAAGCTCGTCAACAACTCTGAGACTCTGTTCAAAATGCTTAAACCCTCCCGGGAAAGCGGAATTGAGCGCCCTTTCTCCGGCATGACCGAAGGGAGTATGACCAAGGTCGTGCCCGAGAGCAATCGCCTCGGTGAGGTCCTCGTTAAGCCTGAGTCCCCTGGCAATGGTTCGTGCAATCTGCGCAACCTCCAGAGTATGTGTAAGCCTTGTTCTGTAATGATCTCCGGACGGCGCCAGGAAAACCTGTGTTTTATGCTTTAACCGTCTGAATGCACTGCAATGAATTATTCTGTCACGGTCACGCTGATAACACGTGCGTATGTCACACTCTTCTTCCGGCACCTTTCTCCCCTTTGTCTGGCTCGCATGCGCCGCAACAGATGAGAGAGTGATATCTTCAATTTTCAAAGTTTCTTCTCTGATAGTTGACATATTTACCTCCCGGAAGTGACAAAAAATATCTCTGAAATGAACCTGGAATGAAATTTTAAAAGACTTATTTTTCTTTTCTGAGTATGGCTCCTGCGGGGATTTCTCTGTTGCACCTTATCTTTATAACAGCCATGGGATTCGGTGCAACGGTAATGCGCTCGCCGTTTTCGTTGTACATCTCCGCTACGGTGATTTTAAACGGCTCCGTCTTCGGCATAAGAACCTCAAGTTCATCACCCTCGAAAAATCTGTTTCGCTGAGTCACGGTAAGGATTTCCCCGTCCGACTCTAGAACATTTGCAATTATGTCCCACTCACGTATGTACACTCCGTCATAATAAACATGAGCGTCCTCATGAGGCGATCCGAAGAAAAAGCCTGTACAGTAGTCCCTGTAGCTTATTTTCTTCATCTCGTCAACAACCCACTGTGAGGGCTTAAAATCTTTTGACGGGTTTTGCATGAACTCGTCTATTGCCACTCGGTAAGCGTTTGTAACGGCAGCTGCATAATACGCGGATTTTGCCCTGCCCTCAATTTTGAAACTGTCAACCCCTGCGGCAACAAGCTCCGGGATATGCTCTATCATACACATATCCTGCGAATTGAGTATATACGTACCGTCCTTGTCATCTGTTATTTCAAAATACTGACCGGGACGCTTTTCCTCAACCAGATGATACTTCCATCGGCACGGCTGCGCACAGTCACCCCTGTTGGCGTCCCTGCCCGTAAGGTAGTTTGAGAGCATACATCTGCCTGAAAATGACATACACATCGCCCCGTGGACAAAGCACTCTATCTCAAGGCTTCTCGGCGTTTTTGCACGTATTTCGGCGATTTCGTCAAGAGAGACCTCCCTTGCCATTATCACACGTTTGGCTCCCATTTCATGCAGAGTGCAAGCCGTTTCATAATTAACTATGCCGGTCTGCGTCGACATATGAATATCAATCTGCGGCGCATACTTTTTTGCACATTTCATAACCCCAACGTCGGCAATTATGAATGCGTCAACACCTGCGTCAGCGGCAGTTTCAAAGAATTCGGGAAGCATGGGAATTTCATTGTTTCTCGGCAATGTATTGCATATATAATGCACCTTTGTTCCCTGCTCGTGGCACATCTTCACTACCTGCTTAAGACTGTCGCTGTCAAAGCTCTCCGTGGCGGCTCTCATGTTAAACATCTTGCCGCCTAGATAAACGGCATCCGCTCCGTAAAGCAATGCGGCACGCAGCCGTTCAGCGTCACCCGCAGGAGAGAGAAGCTCCGGCGCCTTAATCTGTCCTTTAGTCATCTCTGTCTCCTGTTCCGCTGAGTGCTTTGTAGTAGTTTGCGTTGTGTTCAGCCTCCGTCTTTGCCGTATATATGTTTCCGGCACTGTCGTGACAGAAGTAATACGCGTCGGTATCCGCAGGCCAAAGAACAGCCTTTATGGCATCGTCACCCGGCGAACAAATAGGTCCTGCCGGCAGACCGATACAAGCATACGTGCTGTACTTCTGCCAATAGCTGTCAAATTCTCCGCTCGTCACGTTTGGCTTGATGTATTTGTTTACGTATACATTGGTCGCGTCAGACTGAAGTGACGGGAAGTTTGATGATGAAAGTCTGTTAAGGAAAACCTTTGCAACAACAGGCATCTGCTCCGCGTCCGCAGCCTCTTTCTGTACGATAGAAGCTAGTGTCACAACCTCATCCACAGTCATTCCCATCTCGTTGGCCCGTGCTTTATACTCTTCGGGAAAATGCTTGTCAAAGTTGTCAAGCAGGGTGTTTATAACAGAACTTGCGTTCTGACCTACATAGAATTCATACGTGTCGGGGAAAAGATACCCTTCCAGGTATTCGTATCTCGACGATTTATTTTCTATTCCCTTGAGGAAGGTGTATGAGAACTCAGCGCTTTTTACATTGTTATAAAACTCATCGCTCATACATACCTTAGACTTTTCGAGCTTCTCGGCAATCTGCTGAATATTGAAGCCCTCGGGTATCGTAACCGTTACCGTTTCCGCCTTATGAATCTCCTGACACGACAACAGCATCTTTTCAAGACCCATCGACGGCTTCAGATAGTAAACACCGCTTAAGTACTCCGGCTTGCCGGATGTTTCATGCAGGCCCTTCGTTACACTCATAAAAAATTTACAAAACGTTCTGTGCTTTATAAGACCGGCCTTGTCAAGCTGTTTTATTATCTGATTCGTGGTGGCATTTTCGGAAATCGTTATTGTTTTCACGTCATCACTTCTGTTGAAGGCGAAGATATCATTGAGAAGTGACATGATGTGTACCGAAAGAAGCACGGATATGACAACAAGAACAGCCACATATATGACAGCGGCTCTCTTACCGCCTTTTTTCAGAAAATCATTTATCCTTTTTGAAAGGGAGCCGCTTTTTACTGCCGCTCCGCCGGTCGGTGGCGTCGCCGTCTGAACAGGAGCCGGCTTTTTTGACGCAAAATACACCTCACCCGAATAGTAAGAAGCGTCCTTATCGTTCATCCTGCTGTAATCGGTCTTGTCCTCGTACATCTTTATTCCGTTATTTGTCTTTGTAACAATCTTAGGCTCCTGTGACCTTAAGTTCATGGAGAGTGTCTTTGAAAGACGCTGTGTAAGCGACGGCTTTTTTTCATTGCCCGCGTGTTCCATGCGCCTGTCATTCTGCGGAGTTTCAGATTGTCGACGAACAGTATTCCTTTGCTGCGGCGCACGTTTCTGCTGCGCCGGTCTTTGCTGCTGTACCGGCCTTTGCTGCTGTACCGGCCTTTGCCCGTCGTGGCCCTGCGTACCTGCGGATTGATTGTACGATGACGCCGGTCTGCCTGACGAATTTGCAGGAGAGTGTGCATTTACGCTGCGCATAAGTGCCTCAAGCTCTTTATCAACATCAAAAGAATTTGGATTGCTTTTGTGGTCGGACATTTAATTGACTCCTCCGAAAAATTAAAATCTAAGCTGCATGGCTTCGGTTACGCTGCGCGCCGCCTCTCCGCCGACAAAGTGGGATGCAATAGCTTCTCCGAACTTAACGGCACTTCCCGGTCCGTCAGCGGTTATGATGTTTCCGTCTACCGTAACCGAACCGCCTGTGAAAACTCCGCAATGAAGTTCTCGCTCAAAGCCGGGGAAACACGTGGCTTTCTTTCCGTTAAGAAGACCGAGGTGACCGAGTATGGACGGTGCGGCACATATCGCACATATAAGCTTATCATGGTCACTGCAATACTTAAGAACCTGTCTGACATCCTCAGACGCCTCAAGATTTTTTGTACCGGGCATACCTCCCGGAAGTATAACGGCTTCCATGTCGTCGAAACTTATTTCGTCGGCAAGAAGGTCCGTTTTCACTGTTATGCCGTGCGCACCTGTGATAAGGTAATCGGGATTGTTTTCGATGCATACGGACTTAACCTCAAGCCCGCATCTTCTGAGAACATCCACGGGTGCAACCGCTTCTATCTCTTCAAATCCGTTTGCCAAAAATAAATAGATCATGATAATTCTCCTTTAACCAAGCGTTATGCCAATGTAGGCATGTTTTACCGATGAAAGAGCCACTCTCGCATCTTCTCCGAGAGCAAGACACATGCCCTCGGGAACAATTTTTTCTTCTTTTGCGTGAAGCGGGTCGTCCACCGGGAGATTTATGGTAAATTTCCGAGCCTCATCCTCCATAAGGAGCATTGTGAACAATTCACCGGGGTCAGATAGTGTACACATCTCTTTTACGTATACAGTGTCCTTTCCCATGTTATAGAGCGCGTATCCGTCACTCACAAAGGCAACCGAGCCGCTTTCACAATCGTGAACGTACATGGCATATTTCATGTCGTGAGCACCCCAATTGAGGAAGTCATACATACCGAGCGCGGTCTGTCTCGTTTCAAAAATATTGAGAGAAAAAGCGTCGGTAAGATCCGGCTCTGCGGCAAGCCCCGAAAGCTCGTCCCTTGAAAAAGAGAGTACTCTTTTATAAAACTTCGTTTCAAAGCCGAACCTTTGATAGTATTCGAAAAGACTTTTCTCGGCGGGAACCAGGATGATAAAATCAATACCTCGCTTTACGGCAAGCTTTTCGGCTTCGTTTATTATAGCGGCCATATGTCCCCGTCCGCGGTAATTCGGATGAGTGGCTGCCGCATAGAAATAGTAGGCACTGAAGGGCCTTCCCTTTACCACAAACTGTGTTTCAAGCAAATACGCGCATGCAACGGCAACTCCCAGTTCTCTCGAAACCAAGGCATAACCGTCCTTATACATGTACTTGAAAAAATTTCCGATGTATTCGTCAGAATCCGAAAATGCCATACGCCATATGGCATAAAGGTCCTCAAGGTCACCGGAATTTGCAAAATCTACGGTGTGGTTCATATACTCAGTTCTCCTTTGCAAAAGCAGCCGTATATTTTGTAAGCAACAGCTCCGGCTTGTAGGACTCCTTTGCCTTTCGAAGCCCGGGTATACCGAGGTCTTCTTCTCTGTTGACAAGCTCATAGCCGGCGATGGTATTTCTGGCAAATTCCCTGTTTATCATGGGATATGCGCCGCGAATATCCGACACGGCCTTTTCAACGTGGGTACAGAAAAGTCTGTCCGAAATCCGCTCACCAAACGTATATGCGACGATTTCGCCTTGGATACGCAGTATTCCTCCGCGAAGCCCCAGATTGTCAAAATAATGAAGTGCTCTTTGAATGGCGATGTATTCGTCGTCCGCTCCGAGTTCAATCTTGTCTTTGTTGGTTTTCATCCAGTAGGTTGAAAATTCGAAACACTCCCTTGCGGTATCTGCGGTCATTTCTTCATAAGTCCAGTCGAAGTTCTTTTCAAAAAATGATATGTGATTTCTTTTCCCGTGATATTTTTTTCCCTTGAGCTCTGCAAGGTCTTCAACTCTGTAGATGTAGTCGGAGGAAGCTCTGTCCTCCGAAAATGTAAAAAGCCCGGGGAAATCTTTTTCAATCTTTTTGACCTGTACGTCGCAAAGGCAATGGAGCTTCAACGACTTTCCCTCTTTTTTGTACAGGTCCGTAAGTTCTGAAAAAACCTTGTCCGGATTTTCTCCTCCGACAGGGTAGGTGTAACTGTTTCCCGCTTTGCAGATAAGAGTGCCGTCTTTTTTTGCAACGGTACAGTCGTACGCGTCACACCACATAAAGAGATTTCCAAAGCAGGCCTCCGAGCCCATACGCCCGGAATTATTCAACGCTTTGTCAATCCATTCCTTGTCTGTAAGCTCCGGTTTTTTAAAATCAAGCATCTTTATCCTCGAAAACAACTGTTTCAAAAACAACCCTGCGGATATCCTCCGCAATTTCGTCAATAGCTCTCGGCTCGTCGTTGCAATAACACTTCACCACGTGCCAGCCCAGCTTTTTCGCAGCATAAAGTCCCGCCCTGCGGCAAGCCTTTAAGTACTCTACGTCCGCCTCATGCACGTCCTTTTTTGTTTCATCGCCTCTGTAACGCCCGGTCATAAGCTTCTGTGAAACCTCGATGGGCATATCAAGAAAAACAACAAGCGACGGTCTCGGAATACCTATCTTCACATACTCAAAATCGGAAAGCCATTCAAGATAATGATCCCATTCACTCTCGGGAAGCTTCGTCATCTGGTGAGCGGCGTTAGACGTTGTGTAGCGGTCCGCAAGAATAAGCGTTCCGTTTTCATAATCATTTTTCCACTTCACCGTGTAGTTTGCAAAACGGTCGACGGCGTAGAAGCTGGATGCGGCATAAGCGTTAACATCCTCGGGCTTTGTGCCGAAATCACCTGCAAGGTACATCCTCACAAGCGAGCTTGAGGGATTTTCATAATCCGGAAGCTTTATCTGCTTCAGAGGAACACCTGAGCCCTGCAGCTCGTCTTTCAGTATTTTTGTCTGAGTGGATTTACCGGAGCCGTCAAGGCCCTCGATAACAATTAGTCTTTTCATGTTTATTGCCCTTGTGTTTTTTCAATTTTTGTACAGGTATTCCGCTTTGTTATTAAAAATAATAATAAAATTTTGGATATAATACCTTTGATGTGTAAAATCTCATAAGTATTTGTTATTATATCAAAATACCTACCCTGTTACAAGTGATTAGAGACAAAAAAACTGTCGGGTCACACAAAAAGTCTGACCCGACAGAATTTACGCGATTGCCGGTTTAAGTCCCATACTGACGACGATTGCTTCATCTATTCTCAGCATGTCTTTTTCTGACAATGTACCTATGTGCTCACGAAGCCTTTTTTTATCAAGCGTGCGAACCTGTTCTAAAAGTACAACCGAATCCTTTGACAGTCCGCAGCATTCGGCGTTCAGCTCAATATGAGTCGGAAGTGAGGCTTTGAGTCTCTGACTTGTTATTGCGGCGGCAATAACCGTCGGACTGAATTTATTTCCGACATCGTTCTGAACAATAAGTACAGGTCTGATTCCACCCTGTTCGGAACCGATAACTGGACTCAAGTCGGCATAATAAATATCTCCGCGTTTTACAGTCATTTTTATCACTCTCCTGCCCTATTAGTCTTGCCTGAATTTACGCAAAATAATCAACAGACAGAAAACAAATTTAAGGTGCATTCGGAGATTGCCGACCCCAAAACATATTATGTCAAAAAGCACGTATTTGACACAAAAACGAGCGTGTAAAGTCAGTAAACTTTACACGCTCAAATAAGTCCTGCTTTCAGTCCTCCCCGGCAGCTTTGAAAACCTTTGAAAAGCTTGCAATTACGTCATTTGCAGTCATTGCGGACATCGACTTTTTCTTCCTTGCAAAATCCGCGGCACATCCGTGAATAAACGCGCCGACAGACGCTGCCGCAAAGGGCGTAAGACCTGTTGCGGAGAGGCCGCCGACAAGGCCGGACAGAACATCACCGCTGCCTCCCTTTGCAAGACCCGGATTTCCGCTTGTGTTCACGTAGCAAAGACCTTCTTTGCTACAGACAAGCGTTGCGGCGCCCTTGAGCAAAACAGTCACGTCGTATTCATCTGCAAACTGCGTCGCTGTTTCACGCCTGTCAAGTCGGATTTCACCGACTGTTTTGCCGCAAAGCCTCGACATCTCGCCGGGATGAGGAGTGATTATTATATTTGCCCTTGAGTCTTTCAGCACGGAAGGGTTTTCAGAGATGGCGTTAAGGCCGTCCGCGTCAAGAACTATGGTTTTACCAAACTCTTTAAGAACAGTATTTACAACCTCTTTTACGCCCTCACCCTTTCCGAGACCCGGACCTAAAACGACAGTGTCAAAGCGTGATAACTGTTCGGATATTTTTACAGCGGCGCTCGCGGACAGACAGCCGTTTTCATCTGCGGGAAGCGGCATAAGCATAGCCTCTGTAGTATGTGATGTAAGGGACGGATATGCAGGCTCCGGAAAAGCTGCCGTAACAAGACCCGCTCCCGAATGTACCGCGGCATTTGTCACAAGACATGCAGCTCCCGGCATACTCCTGCTTCCGGCGATAACAAGCACATGTCCGAAGTCATTCTTATGTGACTCAGTCTCACGAACCGGCAGAAAATCACTGATTTCATCCAAAGATAAGGTCACCATAGACGGGGAAACCGTGAGAAGTGCCTCCTCTGAAATGCCTATCTTAAGAACCTGTACCTCTCCGCAGAATTCTCTTGACGGAAGCAGCACGTGAGCCGGCTTCAGAGTTGTTATGGCAAGGGTGAGATCCGCGCGGACACACTCGTTTTCATATGTACCCTTGTCGGAATCGACGCCGCTCGGAACATCTACCGCTATGACGTGCGCTCCTGATGTGTTTACAAGTGAAAAAAGTGTTTCCGTCACATAATCAGGTGCTCCGTGGAACCCGATTCCGAAGATACAGTCTACAATTATGTTTGCTCCCGAAACGGCATTTTCGGACGCGGTTTGATCCCTGTCATAGCGCAGCATCCTTACTCCGGCGTCAACGGCTTTTTCGTACATCTCGACCGCGTCCTGTGCGGCGGGGGCGCCGGCTCCCATGACAACCGATACATTGTACCCGTTCTCCACCAGCTTGCGGGCTATAACAAAACCGTCTCCGCCGTTTTTGCCCTTGCCGCAAACTACGCAAATCTTCACAAAAGACTGCGGCGAAACAACGTCCGCGTATTTCTCCGAAACAAACCTCATAACCTGTTTCGCGCACGCCGCACCCGCATTTTCCATAAGTCGTATAAACCTTATACCGACTTCATTTTCACGTTCTTCAACCCGTCTTATTTCACTTACGGTATAAACCTTCAAAAAACACACCTCCGGGAATGGTAATATAAAAAATATTATTCTTCTTCCTTGTACGCTATTGCAATTGCCGTAGCAGTTGTCCTTGTATGCGTAATGCTGAGTTCAAAGACAAGACCCTCACGCTCGACGATTTTCTTTGCTTTTCCGGAAAGATAATAATAAGGTTTTCCTTTTTCATTGTGCAAAATTTCAACCTCATTCCACGAAAAACCGGACACACCGGTTCCGAGGGCTTTTCCGAACGCTTCCTTTGCACAAAAAGCTCCTGCAATACTTTCGGACTTCAGTCCTCTTTCTCTGTACTCAATGTACTCATTTTCACCCAGAACCTCAGTGAAAAATCTTTCCTTACCCATGAGGTCCTCAATTCTTCGGATTTCAACGGAATCAATACCTGTAACAATTTTCATAATTCCACCTACAGACTTATTATTCTTTGTATGGTTCTGTCAACTGTCGTATAAATTTTAACATAAATTCGCTGCTTTCAAAAGTTATTTTAAAAAATATCCCCTTACTGAACCGTTTTCTCTGTTGTTACCCGAATTGTTTTTACTTACGGTTATACTAAAAACCGTCGCCTCTTGTAGTCATCTAAGCTTTTCCCTTACGACTTTCCTGAAGCCGTCGTCCCTTGTAATCATTCCTAAAACTTTTTTCTTTATGGCTATTCTAAATTTGTCACCTCTTGTAATCATTTCTGAAGCTTTTGCCTTATGACTTTCCTGAAGTTGTCGTCCCTTGTAATCATTTCTAAAATTTTTTCTTTATGGCTATTTTAAATTTGTCACATCTTGTAATCATTTCTGAAGCTTTTCCCTTACGTCTTTCCTGAAGCTGCCTCCCCTTGTAACCATTCTAAAACTTTTCCCTTATGGCTTTTCTAAAGTTGTCACCTCTTGTAATCATTTCTGAAGCTTTTCCCTTACGTCTTTCCTGAAGCTGTCGTCCTGTCGTCCCTTGTAATCATTTCTAAAATTTTTTCTTTATGGCTATTTTAAAATTGCCGGCTCTTGTAGTCATCTCTAAAGACCTCCTTATTTATATTTATCTTGAAAAACCGATTATAACGTGTTAGAATGTTCACCGTAATTAAATATCGAAACGCGTTGAAGGAAAGAGTACGCATGAACACGCCTTTTAAAGAGAGTACTTGTCACCGGCTGAAAGCTTGTACAGAGGACACGTGCGGAAGTTCACTCCCGAGTGTTTCACGTAAGCCCACGTCACGGGTCATTGAGTGCCCGGATTCATCTCCGGGAAATTGGGTGGTACCGCGGAGTCATACTTCGTCCCTTACTTTAAGGGGCGGAGTTTTTTTACGCCCGGAAAGGAAAAAGATATGAAACAACAACTTGAGTTAATTCGTAAAAATGCCGAAGAAGCGCTCAAAGATGCTCCTTCACTCGAAGAGCTTGACAAAATCAGAGTAAAGTTTCTCGGAAAAAAAGGTGAGCTTACCGCCGTTCTCAAGCAAATGGGCGGACTTTCACCGGAAGAGCGTCCTATCATAGGTCAGGTCGCAAACGAGATACGCGAGTATATCTCGGATGAAATTGACGAAAAGGTTGCCGAGCTTAAGAAGCTTCAGCAGCAGAAAAAGCTTGAGACGGAGACAATAGACGTAACCCTCCCGGGAACCCCCTGTGAGCTCGGGCACAAGCACCCGCTCTCCATCGTTCTTGACGAGGTTGAAGACATCTTTATGGGCATGGGCTTTGATATTGCCGAGGGTCCCGAGGTTGAGTGGGACCACTACAATTTTGAGATGCTTAACATACCGAAGGATCATCCTGCAAGAGATACGCAGGACACCTTTTACATCACCGAAAACATGCTCCTTCGCACTCAGACTTCTCCGGTACAGATAAGAGTTATGGAAAACACACAGCCGCCCATTCGCATCATTGCTCCGGGCCGTGTATACAGAAGTGATGCGGTTGACGCGACTCACTCTCCTCTTTTCCACCAGATAGAGGGTCTCGTTGTAGACGAGGGAATAACAATGGCAGACCTTAAGGGAACCCTTGATATGTGGGCAAAAAAACTCTACGGTCCCAACACAAAGACAAGACTTCGCCCACACCACTTCCCGTTCACAGAGCCCTCCTGCGAGGTTGACATCTCCTGCTTCAAGTGCGGAGGCGTCGGATGCCCCATGTGTAAGGGTGAGGGATGGATTGAGATTCTCGGCGGCGGCATGGTCCACCCGAAGGTTCTCAAAAACGGCGGAATAGATCCTGAAAAGTACTCGGGATTCGCTTTCGGTATAGGACTTGAAAGAATAGTAATGTTCAGATTCGGACTCGACGACATGCGTATGCTCTATGAAAATGATACGCGTTTCCTCGAGCAGTTTTAAGGGAGGTGCCAAACAATGAATTTATCAAAAAAATGGCTTGCCGATTATGTAACGGTTGACGCCGATGACAGAGATTTTTCGGAGGCGCTTACCCTCTCGGGATCCAAGGTTGAATCATATGAGCACGAAGGATCAGAGCTTAAAAATATCGTTGTGGGAAAGGTTCTTTCCCTGACACGTCATCCCGACTCGGACCATCTCTGGATTTGTGAGATTGACGTCGGAGGCGAAAGAAATCTTCAGATAGTAACAGGTGCGCAGAACCTCTCTGAAGGAGATATCGTTCCCGTTGCACTCAACAACTCGGTTGTCGCAGGCGGTCATAAGATAACGACCGGAAAGCTCCGCGGTGTAAATTCCGAAGGAATGCTTTGCTCGCTCGGAGAACTCGGTCTTACACTTCATGACTTCCCGTATGCGATTGAGGACGGAATCTTCGTTCTCGGAGACGACTGTGACCGCACACTCGGAATGGATATACATGATGCAATCGGTCTTAATGACACGGTTGTAGAGTTTGAAATTACATCGAACAGACCCGACTGCCTTTCGGTCATAGGACTTGCGAGGGAGACGGCTGCGACTTACGATATTCCCCTTAAGCTCCACACACCGGAGGTAAAGCCCGGTACTGACAATGTAAATGATTATCTTAAGGTTGACATAGAGGTTCCCGAAAAATGTTATCGTTATGTCGGCGGAGTTGTCAAAAATGTACGTGTTGCTCCGTCTCCGCGTTGGATGAGAGAACGCCTTAGAGCTTGCGGCGTACGCCCTATAAACAATATCGTAGACATAACAAACTATGTTATGCTTGAATACGGTCAGCCGATGCATGCGTTTGACCTGCGTTTCCTCAAGGGAAATCATGTCATCGTAAGAAACGCAAAAAGCGGCGAAACGATAACAACACTCGACGGTGAGGAAAGAACTCTCACCGAGGACATGATGGTAATTGCAGACGAGGAAAAGCCGGTTGCCGTTGCAGGTGTTATGGGAGGAGAATACTCCGGCATCATGGACGACACAAACACCATCGTATTTGAATCAGCTTGCTTCAACGGACCGTCCGTGAGACGCACCGCAAAAAATCTCGGAATGAGAACAGAGTCTTCATCACGTTTTGAGAAACAGCTTAATCCCGACAGCTGCGATGTCTGCTTAAACCGTGCGCTTGAGCTTGTCCAGTTGTTTGACGCCGGAGACGTTGCAACCGGAACAGTTGACTGCTACAAAACTCCGAACAAGCCCGTAACTCTGCCCTTTGACCCCGAATGGACAAACAGATTCATCGGCATAGATGTATCCGCAGACGAGCAGGCGAAAATCCTTCGCAAGATAGGATTTACCGTAGAAAACGGCACTGTCACAGCTCCGTCATTCCGTATAGATATCGAGCACCAGGCTGATCTCTCCGAAGAAATCGCAAGATTTTACGGCTACAACAAGATTCCGGACAGAGAGCTCCGCGGTGTCGCAAAAGCAGGACTTACCCCGCGTCAGAGCTTCAACAAGCTCGTTGAAAGAACCATGCAGAGCTGCGGGCTCTCCGAGATTCAAACCTTCTCGTTCATAAGCCCGAAGTCGTATGACAGGATATGCCTGCAGGAAAACTCAAAGCTGCGCGATTGCGTTGTCATCTCAAATCCGCTCGGTGAAGATACCAGCGTTATGAGAACAACGGCTGTTCCCTCTATGCTCGAGGTTCTTTCCAGAAACTACAACAACAGAAACGAAAAGGCATATCTCTATGAGCTTGCCACAACATATGCTTCAAACGGTACGAAGGAGCTTCCCCGTGAGGACCAGCAGCTTGTTCTCGGTATGTACGGTAAAGAAGCCGACTTCTTCAGGCTCAAGGGCGTTGTTGAAAAGCTTCTTGAAATCTGCGGTATACGTGAATATGATGTCGAGGCAAAGAAGGATTGTCCGACATTCCACCCCGGAAGAACAGGCATCATCACGGTCGACGGCGAAGAGCTTGCAATTCTCGGCGAAGTACATCCCGCCGTTCTTTCAAACTATGATATCGGCTCGAGAGTATATATTGCTTCCGTAAACGTCGAGTGTCTTTATCTCAAATCCGACCTGAACCGCACATACAAGGCTCTTCCTAAGTTCCCGGCAACCACACGTGACCTTGCATTTGTTGTCAGCTCGGACACTCCGGTTCTTCGCCTTGAAAAGGAAATAAGGAAGGCAACCGGTAAAATACTTGAGAACATCGACCTTTTCGACGTCTATGAAGGAGCTCAGGTAGGCGCGGACAAAAAGAGTGTTGCATTCAACCTGAGATTCCGCTCCGCAGAGCGCACACTCACGGATGAGGAATGTTCAAATGCCGTAAACAAAGCAATAAAGGCTGTTGAAGCACTCGGCGCAACGCTCAGAAGCTAAGCTGAAAAAATAAATTATTATGCGGTTTTGACAATAACGTAATTCCTTTTTAATTATTTTTAGATTGTTTTATCATACCAAATGGTATATAATGTTTTTTGCACATATTTGTTGGAGGTGGACTCTAGTGACTGATAAAACCATAAAGTTTTCCCTTCCGGAGGATTCGGATGCGGAGATGAAGCAAATTTTGGGTGAGGTTTACAATGCTCTTTCTGAAAAGGGCTACAATCCTATAAGCCAGATAGTCGGATACATCCTTTCTGAGGATCCGACATATATCACAACTCACAACAACGCCCGCAGTCTTATCAGACGTATAGACAGAGATGAGCTCCTTCAAACACTGGTAAGAGAGTTCTTGAAAGGGTGAAATAAAAGTGGCTGCAAAAAAAGGTAACAAATTCCTTACCTACAAAGGCAAGCCCCTCGTACGTAACGGCAACACACTTTATTACGGAAACATGTATGACCCGTATGTTGTTATGCTCACGATAAAGAGCACAAAGGAACAGGGCGACATGAAGATTGCGGACAGAGTTTCCGTACAGCTCATTTCGACAGACGTTGAGCTCAGTCCGACAAGCCGTATCATAAAGACAAGCGAAAAGAGCGGTCTTTATCCTGCTATGGATATCGGCTCTATATGGCTTGAGCGTGCGCTGAAGGATGCCTGAAAATCACACAAAGTGTAAAAATACAAGCTACTCCGTTTATCGGAGTAGCTTTATTTTTATATTTATTACACTACACTTTGGTACTCATTTGCTGTCAACTGATACTCATTGTGCCGTTAACTGATACTCGTTGTGCCGTTAACTGATACTCGTTGTGCCGTTACTTATACCCATTGAGCTGTTAACTGATACTTTTTGTGCCGTATAAATTTTCAGTTGTCTCTTTTGCGCTTTCGACAGCATTCTCCGTAACTGGTAGTTTAAAATAAGATACAAAACGGCATATGTCACAGCCTTTAAAAGATACATCGCCTTAAACAAAAATAATTATGAAATATGCAAAGAGATGATAGTTATGATGAGCATTGCAGCAAAAAGAACAATCATTTTATTTTACGTGTCAGTATTTATTATTATCCTTTCCGGGTGCAAAAGTGAAGGAAAATACGATCTTCCCCTTTTTATAAAAAGCTTCAATGAAAACTACGGTGAAGAAAAAATAAAGGAAGAAAATATGCTAATTCACGACAATACATTTTATTTTTTTCTGCCCTCGGGCTCTTCCTCGGCGGGTGAAATACTTCTCACTGTGAGTGAAAATAAAAATAAAGAGATATATGAATGCGGAATTTCCGTAATAAGAGATGTCAAAACAGACACCGATGAATTCAAAAAGATATTCTCATCCGCATTTTGCTCAATGACGAATAAGGATGAAAAGAAGGCAGAGGAAATCCTTGAATCACTTTCTCCGGATGAAATAAACACATATACAAAGGGGAAAAACATCATAAAAAGTGCAGATAAATACAAGGTTGACCTGATAAGCAACGAAGCCGGAACCGGAGTATATATCTACAGGGCTTCTGAGTAAGCCTCATCTGTCACGGTCACAACACCCTTACCGAGACTCAAGTCCTTATAGTCCTCGATAAATTTGTCCAGCATATTATTCGGTATTTTAAACGTGACTGTAACATCCGCCTCGAAAACGGTATCCTCCACACTTCCGCCGTATTCGGCAATCAGGGACGGCAGCTTGCCGTAAAGCGTGTAGTCAAGCTTTGTTTTGCAAACCGAAAACAGACACATCTTTACAATTCCGCTTTTCTTTACGGCAAGAGAAGCCGCATGGGAATATGCACGGACAAGCCCACCGCCGCCGAGAAGAATACCGCCGAAATATCTGGTGACAACCACGGCGCAGTCCGTGAGGTTTTCTTTTAAAAGAACATCCAGCACCGGAATACCCGCCGTCCCCTGCGGCTCTCCGTCGTCGGAATACCGGCGGATTTGCCCGTCACGTAAGACATATGCATACACATTGTGCTTTGCGTCCCAATGCTTTGATTTTATCTCATTGATAAAATCAATCGCCTGATTCTCATCCGTGACGGGAGAGATATACCCGATAAACCTTGAGCGTTTTTCCGTAAACTCATCAAGGTCTCTTTTCTTTACGGTAAAATATTCGGAATATTCCCGTGCCATATCCTTTCACCACATTTCATTTTATGTAAACGAAAAGGCGACACCATGGTGTCGCCTTTAATTGTCTGTAATTAAAATTACTTCTGCTGAGCTTTTTCAAAACGTCTGTTGAATCTGTCAACACGTCCGCCTGTGTCAACAAGCTTCTGCTTTCCTGTGAAAAATGGGTGACAGTTTGAGCAGATATCTACACGAAGATTATCTTTTGTAGAAGCAGTTTCAATTGTAGCTCCACATGCACACTTAACTGTTGTAGGTGCGTAGTTCGGATGTATTCCCTCTTTCATTCTTTTCACCTCGAGTTCTGATATCTGGACATAACGTCCGTCTTTTACTAGAGCATTTTAACATACGTAAGAATAAAATGCAATATAATTTTTCAAAAATAACGCCCCGCCATAAGACGGGGCATCAGCTTCATTTTAGTTTCTGTTTGAGAAGATGTCGTCAATAGCGTCGAAGTAATTGTCGTCCATTCCAAGTCCGACATTTCCGCTTGCTTCGGATTCATCTTCAAAGCCCATGCTGTCATCAGAATTGCTGATGATATCTATAACGTCATCAACCTTTTCCTGTGACTCGTCTTTTTCATCCTCATCCTTAAAGCGCGCAGGATCCACACGCTTTACGGCACCGTCCATACCAAAGCCCGTAGCTATAACGGTAACAATGATCTCATCCTGAAGAGTATCATCAAATGCAACACCGAAGATAACATTTGCTTCCGGATGAGCTGCGTCAGAGATAATCTTAGCTGCCTGCTCAACTTCGTCAAGCTGGATGTCAGGTGAAGATGTAAAGTTGATGATAACACCATGTGCTCCGTCGATAGTTGTTTCGAGAAGCGGACTTGATACAGCTGCATTTGCCGCAACCTCAGCCTTATCCTTACCGGATGCACGGCCGACACCCATGTGAGCATGTCCGGCATCACGCATGATTGCGGATACGTCCGCAAAGTCAAGGTTGATGAATCCAACTGTCTTTATAAGCTCGGAGATACTCTTTACGCCCTGACGGAGAACATCGTCCGCAACGTCAAATGCGTTTACAAGAGTAATTTTTTCAGTAGAGAAGAACTTAAGGCGTTCGTTCGGAATAACAACAAGGCTGTCCACGTTTTTGGCAAGCTCTCTGATTCCTTCCTCAGCCTGTTCCATACGTTTTTTACCTTCAAATGCGAAAGGCTTTGTAACAATGCCTACCGTGAGGATACCCATCTCTTTTGCAAGGTTTGCGATGATAGGAGCCGCACCTGTTCCGGTACCGCCGCCCATTCCTGCCGTGATGAATACCATGTCAGTTCCTTTAAGAGCGTCGGTAATGATGTCCTTGCTCTCCTCTGCGGCTCTCTGTCCTATCTCCGGACGAGCTCCCGCTCCCTGACCCTTTGTTACCTTTTCACCTATCTGTATCTTATGTGTGGCCTGTGACTGAAGCAAAACATGCTTGTCAGTGTTTATCGCAATAAACTCCACACCCTTAATTTCTGACTTAATCATGCGGTTTACGGCATTTCCTCCGCCGCCACCGACACCGATAACTTTTATTTGAACTACACTTTCAAAATCTGCTGCAATTTCAAAACCCATGCGGCACCCTCCTATAATGATTCCCGATAATCGGGCCAAACCAAATCACAAGTAAATAAATACATACTATATAGTAGCACGTGACCGGACAAAATTCAATAATCAATTTTATGCGGTACGCCGACAGTTTTATTTTCGCCTGCTGTTTTATATTTACCGACAGTTTTGAGCTCATTAAAAGCTCTGATGCATCGACGTTTTACAGCCGCCAACCGTTTTTGTCCGCTAACCGACTTATGTCTGCTGACTGTTTTGAGTCTGTTGACCACCCTGTGCCTGAGGGTTTTGCTCGGTGGGCTTTTCGGTTGTGCTCTCCTCGGCCTTAGGCGAAAAATATGCCTGTTTATCTATGGTAAGGTTTATCGTGCCTTCCTGATACGGGCTTATCTCATCCTGTGTCTTTATTACATTGGCGGCAAGTGCCATTTTCTTTTCAAGGTTTGCAATGGTTCCCACGTCAATTATTATTCTGTCCTGGTATATCAATTTAACCTCAACCGTATTTGAAAGATCCATAGAAGTGATTCCCGAAATTTCTTCCTTTTCGAGACATTTCATTATTTGCTCGTAAAGTTCAAATGACTTCTTGTTTCGAACGTCAAGCTTTTTTCCGGGCTCAGCTGACTTTACCTCTATACCTTTAAGTATAATAATTTTGTCGGTAAGAAGTACGTATTGGGGCTTCTTTTCTTCCGGCTGCTGTCCTTCTGCAGGCTGCTGTCCTTCTGCAGGCTGCTGTCCTTCTGCAGACTGCTGCCCCTCTGCGGATTGCTGGCCTTGTGCGGATTGCTGACCTTGTGCGGATTGCTGTCCTTCTGCCGGCTTTTGAGCCTCCGCCGTCTTCTTTGAATCGCCGTTTGATTCCCCGGTCTTTGCCTGTTCCTTTTCCGATCCTGCCGCGGGAGCGTTAGGCGTTGCATCGGTCACCGGTTCTTTCCCTGATTCTGATTCCGCACTGTCACCGTCATTCTTTGGCTTTGCAAGACCTTCAGGCGGTGTTACGCCCGCGCCCTCATATACCTCCTCGAGAGTGCTGACCTTGCAGAGAACCTTTCCCGTTTCATCCAGCATGATATATCCGCTGTCCGACTCGACGGCGCACTTTATCGAGGTCTGCTTTACGGTGAGCACAACCCTTGACGGAACGGAAATTTTGATATCCACACTTCCGATAAACGGAAGCTTTTCACAAATATTTGCCTCTGTATTCGATTTTTTCAGAAGAAATAAATTGTCCCCGATTTTTATTCCGGATGCAGCGGTTATTTCATCGGCGGAGTAAATGCTCTCCCCTTTGACATCAATCGTTGCTATGTTAAAGAAAACCGTAAGTGAAAGAACAATTCCTATGATTATAACTATGAAAATCAGTACGGCATAGAAAATTTTGCGGCGTATCCTCTGTTGTCTGCGCCTCTCGTCCCTGTGGGCTCTGCGTTCCTCTTCTCTTGAGACCCCTGCCTTTGGATGTGAATATCCGGCGTACGGATTCTCTGCATACGGGTTTCTCGGCGATGTATTTCTTCCTGCAGCTCGCCCCATATCCTTTCTTACTCCGTTCCTTTTAACGGCCTTTTTTCCGTTTGAAGCGTGAGTGTTGGAGGACTTAGCACGTTTTTTATTACTTTTTCCGGATGTATTTTTACCGGCTGTATATGAATCTTCATAAGACACCCTGCCGACAGGTTCACTACGCTTGTTCTGTTTTATGTCTACATTTTTTCTGAACATCGATTGCTTTTCGTCTTTCATAAATACGTCCTCCGTCATTCCCGCCTTATGTCGGCACCAAGCTCCGTGAACACCTTAAGCGGATTTTCGTAACCCCTGTCAATATGATGAATATCTGTTATTTCGGAATGTCCCCTTGCGGCAAGCGCCGCAACCATGAGGGCTGCTCCTCCGCGCAAATCTCCGGCTGACGCCGTTGCTCCGTAGAGTGACGAAACTCCCTCGACAACCGCCATTCTTCCCTCAACCGTTATCTTAGCGCCGAATCTAAGCAGTTCGGAAACGTGCTTGTATCTGCACTCAAATATATTTTCCGTAAACACGCTTGTTCCGCGTGCAACCGTAAGCATTGCCATAACCGGAGCCTGTGCGTCGGTCGGAAAGCCGGGGTAGGGCATGGTTACGATTGAGCTTACGCGTGAAAGCTCAGGCGGCGCGGTTATGCGCAGCTCGTGACCTTTTACGTTTATTCCGCACCCGCTTTCGAGAAATACCGGTATGGTCGGGCGGAGATGTGCCGGAATGACTCCGCGAAGAACCGCTTCTCCGCCCGTCACCGCAACCGCCGCCATATATGTCGCCGAAACAATACGGTCGGGTATGACCGTGTATTCGGCGCCGCCGAGGCTTTTCACGCCCTCAATCGTGATTGTCCCTTCCCCGGCTCCCCTTATGCGCGCGCCGCATGCGTTCAGAAAATCCGCAAGATCACTTATTTCAGGCTCGCGCGCGCAGTTTTCGAGAACGCTTTCACCCTCTGCCGTCACCGCAGCGAGAATCGCGTTCTCGGTCGCTCCGACCGACGGAAAGCCGAAAACAATCTGTCCGCCGCGAAGCTTGTTATCGATACTGCATTTTATTCTGCCCTCGTCGTTTTCGACTGTAGCGCCGAGCGCCTTAAGTGCCTTTATGTGAAGATCTATCGGTCGAAGTCCTATTTCACAGCCGCCCGGCGCGGAGAATTCGGCTTTCTTGAATCTTCCTACAAGAGCACCCAGAAAAACAATGGATGACCGCATTTCTCTCATGAGTTCATCCGGAATCGAATATGTATCTGCCGAGGATGCGTCTACGACAACCGTATCAAATTCACGTTTAACGGTACATCCGAGAGCTTCAAGTATTTTTATGGCTGCAAAGGTATCCGAAAGCTCGGGACAGTTATGTATAACAACCGGTTTTTTAGTCAGAATACACGCCGAAAGTATCGGAAGAGCACTGTTTTTCGACCCTTGAATGTCAATACCTCCGGAAAGCCTTTTACCGCCCTCAATCAAAAACTTACTCATTCCGGCACACTCCTTCATTTTTAATGGCTCATAGTAAACTTTAAGCCATTCTATGAAACGAAATGCCGAAATGTGAAGTAAATTACTTTTTCTTTATAAGAGAGAGTATGTTATCAACTATAAGCTCCGTCGCGTTGAGAATAGCCATGGACTTTGCATTTTTCTCAATCTCTCTTATGCGTTCCGGATTCTTAAGAAGCTCGTTTACAACCTCTGTAAGCTTGTCCGCCGTAAGGTCCTTTTCCTCAATAATAACGGCAGCATCGTGATTAACAAGCTCCATTGCGTTGAAATACTGATGATTTTCAGCGACATTCGGTGACGGAATCAGGATAGACGCCTTTCCGAGTGCACGTATTTCATATAGAGAGGAGGCACCCGAGCGACATATAAGTAAATCTGCCGCAGGCATACAAACCTGCATATCGTCGATATAATCGCGGATGCATATGTCATCACGTGATTCAAAGTCAACTCCGAGCTCATGCAGCCTGTCCGGAACCCACTCGCCGTATCTGCCCTTTGCGTGAATAAAGACGCAGTCATGGTCATCCTTCTTGTTGGCGATAAGCCCGCATACGGCCTCATTCACCGCACGCGCACCGAGACTTCCGCCCATCGAAAGAATAAGCGGCTTGCCGTCCGGAATGCCGAGCTGTGCCCTTGCAAAATCCCTGTCCGCCTCAATGAGCTCGTCCCTTACCGGAAGACCCGTCACCACCGGCTCGTTCTTGCATCTTATTCTCGGAATAGCATCCTCCGAGGTGAGCATAACAAGCTCAGCCTTTTTTGCAAGAGCTTTGTTTGTTATTCCCGGGAAGGCATTCTGCTCGTGAATGGCAATGGGGATTCCCATCTTATGAGCCATACGGAGAACGGGACCGCTTACATAGCCGCCGAAGCCCACTACAACGTCGGGAGAAAATTCCTCTATTATTTTTTTCGCCTCCGTACTGGAGGTAAACATCCTCTTAACCGTAATGAGATTTTTCTTTATATCCTCCGGCGTAAAGCTGCGCTGGAATCCGCTTATCTCTATGGTTTTGAAGTCAAACCCCGCATTCGGAACAAGCCTTGATTCCATATGGTCCGCCGTTCCCACAAAAAGGATTTGAGCCTTATCGCCGTATATCTTTCTTATTCTGTTGGCAACCGCAAGAGCCGGATTTATGTGTCCGCCCGTGCCGCCTGTCGCAAATAAAATCTTCATATCTTAAACCTTCTTCAGCTTTGCATTTCTGGATATTGAGAGAACCATTCCCATCTCAAAGAGAAGCATCAGGAGCGATGTACCCCCGTATGAGAAAAAGGGAAGACTTATTCCCGTGTTCGGCAATGTATCCGTCACAACGGCGATATTCAGCGCCGCCTGAAGTCCTACATGGAATACCAGACCCATTGACAGAAGTGAGCCGAACTTATCTCTTGACTTTATTCCTATGACAAAGCCTCTGTAAACCAGGAGAACAAAGAGTACGATTATCACAAAGGCCCCGATAAAGCCAAGTTCCTCACATACTATTGAAAAGATAAAGTCGTTCTGCGGCTCGGATACATACAGCTGCTTTTGCTTTGAGTTCCCGAGCCCGACTCCGAAGAAGCCTCCCGAGCCTATGGCGTAAAGAGCGTTGTTTGTCTGCCATCTCGTGTCCATCGGGTCATAGGACTTGTCAAGCCACGCCGTAATACGGGGCTGTGCATGCTCCGGAAGAATAGTCGGTTTCGCAATAACAACCGCCGCAATTACGACAATTCCTATCGCCGCAAAAAGAAACCATTTGTAATTATACCCCGCGAGCCATAACATCATAATTCCGAGCGCAAAAATAAGAAGCGTACCCGATACATGGTTTTCCGCATATACAAGGATACAGGTTGTTCCGAGAACAAGCAGATAAAGTGCGAGGCAAACATGCTTCGTGTATATCTTTATACCGCCCTTTTGACGGTTAAAGCCCTCCGCAAATCTTGATGCCGAAAGTTCCTTTGTGTTTATACCTCTGTAGTTTTCCCCGATATGCCATGCAAAGAAAAGTATGATTGCAAGCTTCGCAATTTCCGAGGGCTGAAACGTTGTAACTCCGGGGATTGAAATCCACCTGTGGAAATCCTCGTACCCCTCGGGCGGCGGAACTATAAGAACGACAACAAGCAGGATATAAGAGAGAATCAAAAGAGGAACCGCCATCGCTTTAAAGCACTTATAGTTTATCTTTGAAACCGCAATCATTGCGATGAATCCGATTATTGCAAAGATAAACTGCCTTTTGAAATAGAAAAGGCTGTCTCCCTTCATGTTGTAATAACAGTAAGTATAGCTCGCCGAAAACAGCATGATAAGGCCTATGGTAAGCAGCGCAAGCACTATTATGAGGAACGGAATATCCACTCCGCCCTCTGCAAGTATGCCTGTTCCGGGTGCTCTTTGTCGTCTCCTTCTGTTATTTTCCAAAGTTCTTACCTCTCAAAGTAAATGATAAGGCAGGCAAGTGCTCCGCCTATAAGATTTATTAATGAAAATACAATTACTATTTTTTCCTCGCTCCATCCGCTTTTTTCAAAGTGATGATGAATGGGAGCCATTTTGAAAAGTCTTTTTCCCGTAGCCTTAGGATCTTTCTTTCTGGCAATTTTTTTAGTTATTTTGAAATACACAATCTGTATAACATCCGAAAGACCCTCTATTACGTATATTATGCCCGCAAGAAGTAAAATAAGCGGATGACCTATGGCAAATGCTATACCTGCCACTATTCCTCCGAGGAACATGGAGCCCGTGTCTCCCATAAAGCATTTTGCCGGATGCCAGTTCCAAATAAGATAACCTGCACAAGAACCGAGCAGAGCGCAGGAAAGGATGCTTGCACCCATGAAGCGGCAAAGCGCGGCGATAACTGCAAAGGATATGCCCGCAGTCACGGTAACGGATGCGCAAAGCCCGTCAATTCCGTCTGTAAAGTTTACTGCATTTACAGTTGCATATATAACGACTATTGCGAAAATCGCAAAGATAAAGGGATTGCCAAAGGGTACATTGCCGGCAAAAGGAACGTACATGTACTGGTCTCCGGAAAGACACATCGTCATGACATACGCTATGATCAAAAACAGCTGCGCAAAGGTTTTCTGAATAACCGTGAGCCCCTCGTTCTGCTTTTTTACAACCTTGATATAGTCGTCGAAAAATCCTATAACACCGAAGCCGAGTCCGAGAAGCAGCGCCGCATAAATCCTGACCTTGGTCGCGCTTGCAAGGGGCGAATTTCCTCCGATGAGAGTTCCTCCCATTGCCTTGTCGATGATAGCTATAAGTAAAAACGTAACCGTTGTTGAGATGATAAACATGAAGCCGCCCATCGTCGGGGTTCCCTGTTTTTTCTTGTGCCAGTTCGGTCCGATATCAAGTATCGTCTGACCGAATTTCAGCTTGTGAAGCCATGGAACAATCGCTATTCCCAAGACCGCACTGAGAGCAAAGCTGAAGAGTATCGCAATTATCACAGCAGCTATTGTATTCATTTAGATTATCCCCTTTTTTACCGACTCTATTACTTCCTCAAGTTTCATTCCTCTGCTGCCCTTGAAGGCGACTACATCGCCGGGCTTCAGTATCTGGCAGAGGTGGTTTGTAAGTTCTTTTTTATCGTCGAAATCAAAGACACGGATTACACCGTTTTGCTTTGCCGATTCCGCTGTCATCCTTGACAGGCTGCCGTACGTCAGAAGCAAATCCACGCCTGCGTCCGCAATGTATTTTCCGCAGTCAACGTGCGCTTTTTCGGAATATTCTCCGAGCTCCAGCATATCTGCAACAACCGCAATTTTTCTGTGTCCTCCGCCGCCCTTTATCTTAAGCGTTTCGGAGAGAGCCTTCATGGAATCCGGACTTGCATTGTAGCAATCCTCTATGAGTGTTATGCCGTTTACGACTTCAATCTTTTCACGCATTCCGGACGGTTCATAAGACATAAGCGCCCTTGCGGCGGCATCATTTTCAATACCGAGCTCATGTCCGACAAGAAGTGCCGCCAAAGCGTCATATACATTGTGAACACCTGTCGTCGGGATTGTTACGTCAAATTTCTCGTCACCGATTATTGCCGTAAACGTCGTTGAGTTATCGTTATAAACAATATTTTCGGCTCTGATGTCCGCCGGATTATCTATTCCGAAGCGTTTAATACGGACTTTGTTTTCAAGACTTTCCTCAGTCACTGTGGAAAGCATATCATTGTCCGCATTCAGGATAAGCACGGCGCCTTTGGGAAGACCCTCGACGATTTCAAGCTTTGCCGCAAGTATTCCCTCACGGCTTCCGAGATTTTCGATGTGCGAAACGCCGATTCCTGTAATGACTGCCATCGTAGGCTGAACCGCTCTTGTAAGTCGGGATATCTCGCCCTTGTGATTCATACCCATCTCAATTACGGCTGCCGTATGCTCCTTTTCAAGGCCGAGCAAAACACGCGGTACACCTATCTCATTATTGAGGTTTCCCTGCGTTTTATGTGCATTGAACCTCGCACCGAGCACATTCCATATCATTTCCTTTGTAGTCGTCTTACCTACGCTTCCGGTAAGGCCTACAATCGGGATGTCAAACTTTTTTCTGTAATGATTTGCAAGCGTCAGAAAGGCCTCTCCCGTATCCTCTACCTTTATGAGAGGAATACCGCAATCAACATCCTCGCTGACAAGTGCCGCAGCGGCACCGGCCTCCTTCGCCGCCTTTACAAAGTTGTGACCGTCAAGCCTTTCTCCTTTTATCGCAACAAACAAAGAGCCTTTTTTTGCCTCTCTGTTGTCTATAACAACCGAGTCAACCTCGGCACTGCCGGTAGCGTTACCCCGGCACGCCGCGGCAATTTCCCCGGTATTCATTCTGATCATAATACTTTTCCTCCAAGGTTACTACTCCGCATGATCCTCAATGTCCTGACTCGTTTTAAACGAAACGGTAACTATCGTACCCATCGCCACTTCGGTATCCGCCGTAACGCTCTGCCTGTACGATGTAATCTCGGTTCCGGTAGTATATCCCGAGATTTTTATATTGATTCCGGAATTGATGGCCTTTCTGTTAGCCTCCGAAACCGTAAGTCCCGTAAGATCCGGAACCTTAACCTTTTCCGTATCGCTTACCTTTTCCGAATAGAGCACAACCAGACCGTTCTTCGGGATAACCTGACCTGCTGCGGGAGTCTGCGTTATAACGGTGTCACCAGAGCCTATAACCTTTATGGTGAAGCCCTGAGCGGAAAGATCCTTCTTCGCCTGAGCAACGGTTGCTCCCACAAGATTTGGCGCCTTAACGTCGAGCTTTGCAAGCTCGGCCTCTGTGTACTGCGGCTCGATATTCAAATACTGCATAGTCTGTGAAATAACCTCTGCGGCAACGGGAGCGGCTACCGCACCGCCGCCGGTTGCCCCGTTCTTCGGTTCGTCCACAACGATAAGAACGGTTATCTCCGGATCGTCCGCAGGAGCAAATCCGCAGAAAGAGGCGATGTAATACTTATGCTCCTTATTCGTAAGCTTTTCAGAGGTACCGGTCTTTCCGGCAACCCTGTAGCCTGCAACGTATCCGTTTTTCGCGGTTCCTCCGGAAACAACGGCTTCCATCATGGTTGCAACGGTATTTGCGGTTTTCTTCGAAATAACCTGACGCTTTATAGTCGGTGCCGTCTCCGCAATTTTATTTCCCTTTTCATCAAGCATTGCGCCGACGATATACGGTTGCATGAGTTTTCCGTTGTTTGCTATTGCATTGATAGCCGTGATTATCTGTATGGGACTCACCTGGAACGTCTGCCCGAATGAGCATGAAGCGAGAGATACAGCTGTGAGCTTATCCGCTGTGTAATATGTAACATTCGGAGTCGGAATACTCTCTGCCGGCAGGTCTATACCCGTACCCTCGGAAAAACCGAACGCCTCAAAATAATCATAAAACTTCTCGGAGCCGAGTCTCTGGGCAATCTCTATGAAAATAGGGTTACATGAGTTGATAAGCGCCGTGGTAAAGTTTTCTCTGCCGTGACCGCTGTGGTTTACACAATGGTATGTTCTGTCCGCAACCTTTCTGCTGCCGGTACATACAAACATCTCATCCGGCGTTACAACTCCCTCTTCAATTCCGGCGGACGCGGTTATGCACTTGAAAACAGAACCCGGCTCATAGGTGTCGCATATGGTTCTGTTTCTCCACTGTGCGTATCTCGCCTTTACGAGTGCTTCCTTTTTTTCTTTTTCATCGGTGATTTTATTTATTTCATCAAGCGTTGTCTGATTGCTGACCTCATAGGGATTGTTCGAATCAAAATCCGGCTTTGTGCTCATGGCAAGAACGGCGCCGGTCTTTGTCTCCATAACGATTCCGTATCCGTATGTCGCATTGTTATCGACAACTGCCTGTTCAAGAGCCGAGTCAAGATAGTACTGAATAACCTGATCAATCGTGAGCTGCAAGTTAACCCCCTGTTGTGCGGCATAGTAGGATTCATACTGCGCCGACATCTCGTACTGCTTTGCGTTTTTTGCCGTCACGATACGTCCTGCCGTACCCGTAAGTATGTTGTTGTAGTAATACTCCAGTCCCGAACGTCCTACGTCATCCGTTCCGGTAAACCCTATAACGGTCGAAGCGAAATTTGAATACGGATAATAGCGCTTAACGTCATTATCCACACCGATTATCTGTCTGAAGCCTTTGTTTTCGGACGCAAATTCAAGCACCTTTGTTTTTACGTCATACTCAACCTGCGATTTTATGAGAACATATCCGTACTTACTCTTGGAGCACTTCGCAAGAACGGTATCATAGTCAAGCTCAAGTAGCTCACTAAGGCCCTTTGCCACCCTTTCGCGTTCTTCGTCATCCGAAATCTTTGAAGGGTTGATGTAAACCTTCCAGACATCTGCACTCTTTGCTATAACATTCATGTTCTTGTCGTAGATGGTTCCGCGCTGAGCTGTGACGGTCGTATCTGAAAGCTGCTGCGATTCAGCTTTCAATTTGTACTCCTCACCGTGTATAAGGCTTGCATTGACAAGACCGAATGTACCCGCTCCGAATCCGATAAAGCAGGTTATAAATAAAGCTATAAGAGCTCTGTTTTTTAGCTGTTTGGTAGATTTTTTTGCCATAAAGTGCTGACCTCCGCGCCACCCTAAATTACGACTATGAGAGTTAGGAAGTAAATTCCTAACTCTCAAATTTATACGTTATTTTACATGAAAATATGCCTTCATGGTTTCCCACAGACTGCGGTGAACTTTTCCGCCGCTAACCGAAACCTTGTCACCCTTTGAAAGGTCCACATATGACACCTGATAATTTTCAACCTTCACCATACCGAGTGTATTCTGTGCGTATTCATCAACCTTATCAAGCGAGATGATTGAGTCCAGCTGCATATTCAGTCTTGTGTTTTCGCTGTCCAGTATGCTTATCTCTGAATTGATAGTGTCCAGCTGTCTGTCAAGCTCATCCACCTGAACTCTGCTGTAAATCTGGAAAGCTATAAGCGAGAAGAATACCGCACATACCATCAAGACCTTTAAGGCCTTTGCCCTGCTCCTTCTCGATTCAGCCCGTAGTTGCGCCCGTGTCTTTTCTATGACTCTGGGCTTTTGTACCTGTCTTCTTTCCGGAGCACCGGGCATTTTTCTTTTCGGTACTGCCGCGCTTCCGTATGCGCTGCTTTGCATTCTGTTGTAATCAATCGCTTCTGTTCCCCTGTATGCCACCGGCTCCACCACCCTTCGTTTTAAGATTTTGTTCCGATAATTCTTCGTTTTATATATGTTTTATTTATTTTTCCTTATATACCCTATTCCTTTATCTTCATTACAGATCTGAGCTTTGCGCTTCGGGCTCTCTGATTAACCGAGAGTTCCTCCTCGCCGGCACTTTTGAACTTAAAGCAAAGCTTTCCGCGCGGAGTCTTCCCGCATACACAAACGGGAAACTCAGGAGGACACGTACACCCCTCACAAAATCTCGCGAAGGTTTGCTTCACCGTTCTGTCCTCCAGAGAGTGAAATGTAATAATTGATAAAACTCCGCCGACTTTCAGACAGTCAAACATATCCTCAAGTGAACCTCCGAGCTTTTCAAGCTCACCGTTTACTTCGATACGCAGTGCCTGAAATGTACGCCTCGCGGGATGACCGTTTCGCCTGGCCTTTGCCGGAACCGAACCGGATACTATTTCAGCAAGCCTGAGCGTAGTTTCTATAGGCTCACGCTCACGTTCTCTTACAATACTTCTGGCAATACCTGCGGCATATCTTTCCTCGCCGTAATCTCTGATAATTCTGCGCAGCTCGCTCTCAGGCAAGGTATTGCAGAGTTCAGCCGCCGTCCGCCCCTCCATGCTCATACGCATATCCAGAGGGGCGTCTGAATGGAATGAAAATCCACGCTCGGCTGTATCAAGTTGGTGAGAACTCACCCCGAGATCTGCAAGTATCCCGTCAACGGATTCAACCTGCAAATCCCTCAAAACTGCTTTTATGTTGCAGTAATTATCATGTACTACTGTCACACGCGAATCGGCACCGAGACGTTTTTGTAAAATCTCAATCGCCTCCGGGTCTCTGTCCACACAGATAAGCCGGCCGTTTTCGCCGAGTTTTTCAAGTATCCCGCGCGAATGACCGCCGCCGCCCGCTGTCGCGTCAACGTATGTTCCGTCTTCTTTAATATTTAAAGATGTAATAGTTTCATTATAGAGAACAGGTATATGTTCAAACTCAGCCCCTGCCATCAGAATACTACCTCGATGTCAAGGTCGTCCGCCGAACGCGTCATGTATGTATCCGACTCGTACTCCTCAGCGTCCCATACTTCAAACTTGTTTCCCGCACCTGCTATAACGATATCTTTTTTAAGCTTTGCATATCCTATAAGATCCGCTTTTATCGTAAAGCGGCCCTGCTTGTCCATCTCAACAATATCCGCTGCTTCAAAGAAGCTTCTCTTGTAACGTCTGAACTCGGGAGTTCCCGGGAGAGCCTTAACCTGAGCGGCTACCTTTTCCCATTCCTCCTGTGAGTAGATGTAAAGACATGTGTCGGGAGCTTTACATACAACAAAGGTGTCTCCGAGATACTCTCTGTACTTTGAAGGAATGAATATACGGTTTTTAGCGTCAAGGCTGTGATTGTAGAGACCTAAAAAGTCCATATACCGTTCCCTCCTTTTACACCACTTTGCACCTTTTTACTATACTTTTGCTCCACTTTATAGTTTCAGTATAGTATTACTACTCCTTTAATGCAAGTAAATCTTTTTCCAAAATTGTGGTGTCGAATTTTGTCGAGCACAATATATAGTGGTTACCTGAAAAATTTTAAAAATTTTTTCATTCATCTGTTAATTTTATGTTAAAAGGAACATTTTTTTATGTTTCAGCTCGTAAGTCGCCTGCGTGCTGCATATGGTTTGTATGTACGCTGCGGCTTATGTATCGGCTGTGTTCTGTTGCCTACGGTTTGTATGTTATGTTTTCTGTAACTTGTGAGTTTCCTGCGTGCTGTACAAGAATTAGATACCGTATATGCAAGCTGCGTGTGTCGCCGGTTGTTGAGCCGAAAAAGCAAAATACATTTGTGAAATTTTTAACATATGCAACTTGCAGTCGTTCATAAAATAAAAACAACTTTTTCTCGCCTATTTTGTTATATATATGTCAATCTCAAATGACCGTTTTTTGTTGAAATTAGGTTGTATGGGTGCTAGAATATCATCATCCTTTCAGACGATGTCGGAGTTTTTACACATCTCTGAAATTTTAAAAATGGAGGATTTAAAATGGAAAAATTCATTTTCCTTGTTCCCCTTTCGGGATTGATTGCCCTTTTCTTTGCGCTTTTCCTTGCGTTCAGAATCAATAAGGCACCCGAGGGAACGGACAGAATGAAAGAAATCGCCGGAAACATTCATGACGGTGCAATGGCATTTCTTACTTCCGAGTACAAGATTTTGGTTATCTTCGCTGTTGTTCTCTTCGTAATCATCGGAATAGCACTTCCTAACGGATGGATAACGGGTATCTGCTTTGTTGCAGGTGCGCTTTTTTCTGTGCTCGCAGGCTTCTTTGGTATGCAAGTTGCAACCAAGGCAAATGTCAGAACGGCTAACGCTGCTAAAGAGAGCGGAATGAACAAGGCTCTCTCAATCGCTTTCTCGGGCGGTGCAGTAATGGGTATGTCGGTTGTAGGACTCGGACTTCTCGGCATAGGTCTTATCTACATACTCACTAAAGGAGACACTAACGTATTGTTCGGCTTCTCACTCGGTGCTTCTTCTATAGCACTCTTTGCACGCGTAGGCGGCGGTATCTACACAAAGGCTGCCGATGTCGGCGCAGACCTCGTAGGCAAGGTTGAAAACAACATCCCCGAGGACGACCCGAGAAATCCTGCCGTTATCGCAGATAACGTTGGCGACAACGTAGGTGACGTTGCGGGAATGGGTGCAGACCTTTACGAATCATATGTAGGCTCTGTTGTTTCGGCTGTTACACTCGGTGCTCTTCTCACAAAAGAAGGGGCTGCGGTAACACCTCTTTTTGAAAATGCAGGAGTTCTCTATCCGCTCTTCCTTTCGGCACTCGGAATAATCGCATCTATCATTTCAACCTTCTTCGTAAGAGGAAAGGACGGCTCTAACCCCCACACGGCTCTCAAGGTTGCTCAGTGGGTTTCTTCGGGTCTCGTGATTATCGCGGCTTTTGTTCTCTGCAAGATGTGCTTTGTCGGAATCGGAGCCTTCATCGCAATTATCGCAGGACTCATAGTAGGACTTCTTATCGGAACAGTAACAGAGGTTTATACGTCCGACTCATACAAATCGGTTAAGAAAATCGCGGAGCAGTCTCAAACCGGCCCCGCAACAACTATCATCTCAGGACTTTCGGTAGGTATGCTTTCAACAGCTATTCCCATCGTTCTAATAGCAGTCGGCATATTCCTTGCATTCAAGTTTGCAGGACTCTACGGTATTGCTCTTGCAGCCGTAGGTATGCTTTCAACCACAGGTATTACCGTTGCCGTTGACGCATACGGTCCTATTGCCGACAACGCAGGCGGTATTGCCGAGATGTCGGGTCTTGATGAAAGCGTACGTGAAATCACCGACAAGCTTGACTCTGTAGGAAACACAACAGCCGCTGTCGGCAAAGGCTTTGCCATAGGCTCAGCCGCACTTACGGCGCTTGCTCTCTTCTCGACATTTACGGAGAGTATAAACGCAAAATATGCCGAGCTCGGCAAAGCAGCCATCTCTATAAATGTTACGGATGCTCTCGTGGTTATCGGACTATTCATAGGCGGTATGCTTCCGTTCCTCTTCTCGGCTTTCACCATGGACTCTGTCGGCAAGGCTGCAAATCAGATGATTGAAGAGGTTCGCCGTCAGTTCAGAGAGATACCGGGAATACTTGAAGGAAAGGCAAACCCCGACTATAAAAAGTGTGTTTCCATCTCCACACAGGCAGCCCTTAAGGAAATGATAATACCGGGTATTATCGCTGTTGTAGTTCCTCTTGTTGTAGGCTTTATTTTAGGTCCCGAAGCACTCGGCGGACTTCTTGCAGGCTCTCTTATCACCGGCGTTCTTATGGCTATCTTTATGTCAAACGCAGGCGGCGCCTGGGATAACGCAAAGAAGTATATCGAAGGTGGAAATTACGGCGGAAAAGGCTCGGAGGCTCATCACGCTGCAGTTGTAGGTGATACAGTCGGAGATCCCTTTAAAGACACATCCGGTCCTTCGATAAACATCCTTATCAAACTCATGACCGTTATCTCCACCGTATTTGCTACCGTTATAGCAACCTACGGCGGACTTATCTGATAAAAAAGAAATAAAGACAATAAAAATGAGCAGTCGTGAGACTGCTCATTTTTTTATGTTTGTTTTCCGCTTTTAACGGTTTTTGCCTTAAACTATTTTTAGATAAGGTCTAAACTTTTCTAAGTAAACTTTAAACTATTCCATCTTGCAAAGCAATATGTACTTACCCTCGGAATCCTTCATCTTAAGCGGTGTTCTCGCTATAGTAACAACCATATGTCTCTTCTTCCCGAGGAAAGTACCGTTAACAGTAATAGTCATCTGCTTTTCTCCGTTTGCGAGAGAATTTTTGACATTTTCGGGTGCCAGAAACTCAAGAAAAGCAGGGAGATCTTCTTTATCAACAACCTTCGGGAGATAGCATTCATAGACCCAACCGATGTCACCCGATTCGGGCTGCTCACCAACAACATCCTCATTACAGAATACTTTTTTGAAGGTCATGCTGTTGATATCAAATTCATAAATAAAGGTACATACATTGCCCATTGCGTTTCGAAGCATTCTGTCCATTTCAATCTCTTTGTTCACACCGGTTACAGAACTCTTGTACTCAACATATATAAGGGCTCTGAAATCATTATCATCGGCGTTCTGATTGATTCTGGAAACAATCATCCTTCCCCACTCATAGTGCTTTGTTCCTCTAAGGTGCATACGCAGCTCGGTGATTATTTTCGTTTCATTTTGATAAAATGCCGACATGATTGCTACCGAGGAGCACCTGTTTTTAACAATTTGTCTGTCGTCAGGATGGACGTACTTATCAACTATTGAGATAAACATCTCATTGTAGTTTGCATTTTTTTTGGCAATTCTCAGAAAATAGTCCTTTTTGTCATTGCTCAGGTTTAAAAATTTATACAATCCGGTATTAAAATCAACCTCAACAAGAAGTCCTTCAAGCATACCTACGAGTGTTGCATATTTTTCAATTGCGTACTCGGCGGTTTCTTCTCGGGTGATGTCGATGGTTTTCCTCATCTCGGCGGGCATTTCCTTGTGTCTGTTGCCCTCAAGAAGGTTTGTAAATCTCGCATGCGGAATAGGCTCCGAATAAACGTAACCCTGAATGATATCACATCCTATTTCCTTTAAGAACTCAACCTGTGCCCAGCTTTCAATACCCTCCGCTACCGTCTTCATATCAAGGGCGCGCGACATATTGATAACGCTGGAAATAAGAGCCTTATCACGCTCGAGGTTTTCGCTGTCATCAAAAAACAACTTGTCCAGCTTCAAGGTATCCATCGGAAGATTTTTAAGTATGTTCAGTGATGAATAGCCCGAACCGAAGTCATCAATCGAACAGGAAAAGCCCTGTTTCTTAAGACTCAATACAATCTTTCTCAGGATATCAAGATTTTCAAATACGATGCTTTCCGTAAACTCCAGTTCCAGAAGACCGTCGGGTATGTTGTACTTTTCTTTTATCTTCGTATAGCGTTTTACGAAATCCAGCTTATAAAACTGAAGCCTTGAAACGTTTATTGAAACCGGGACAACCTTTATCCCGGAGTCAATCCACTCACGCATATTTCTGCATACAGTTTCGAAAACGAACTGGTCAAGGTTAATGATGAAACCGTTTTGCTCAAACAAAGGTATAAACTTTCCCGGTGACATGAATCCGCTCTCGGGGCTGTCCCAACGTACCAAAGCTTCCGCGCCGACTATCTCTCCGGTGCTTACCTCGTACTTCGGCTGGAAATACGCCTTAAATTCACCGTTTGCAAGAGCCGTATCCATACGACGCTCAAGTTCTTTTTCGGCAATTACTCTCTCTCGTATCTCCTCCGTATAAAATGCGATATGGTACTCGGAGCTTCCTTTGATTGACTTCTGTGCCATATTTGCTCTGTCAATCATTTCACTTATCGAAAGCTCTCTGTCATCGTCTCCGGAGCAATATATACCGACATATATCTCGGGCTTATAATGCTCCTTTTGTATGTCTTCAAACCAACAGATATCGTCGATTATGGAGTATATGGGCTCAACAAGTTCATTCTTATCTTTATAAGGAATAATAACTGTATAGTTATCGGCTGAAATTCTTGCAAAGAAGCCCTCCTTGCCCTCAAGAGCGGCACGTATCTTCTGTGAGATAAACATGAGGAGCTTGTCTCCGACATCGTACCCGAATGTATCATTTATGTACTTAAAGTTCTGTATGTCCGCGTAAAACACCGCATAATCGGCTTCTTTATTTTCGCTGAGCATATCCTGAGCGTCCTTTAAGTACCTCTCATAGTTTATACCGCTCGTAAGTATGTCCGTGTCCACATATTTTGAGATATTTGTTTCATACTTCTGAATCGCGTAGGTTGTTCCTATAAGTGCAAAAAGAATATATGACGCAATAATTATGACGTAATTACAACATTTGTAAATCATTGAAGGTGCATGATTCATATTGTATATAGAAAAAACAGCGGCAAGCAGTGTCAGAATCAGAAACAGCGCCGATAAAGACAATACCACCGTTATTTTCATTTTTTTAATCTCAGCCTTATTGTCTGAGATCTTATTCCCTCTTTTTTCCAAGGTTGTCTCCCCAATCTGAAAATATGTGAAAAAAATGCAAAAAAAAATACTTTTTTATGAAAATAGTACAATCCCATATTAGCATTGAGTACGTAGTTTGTCAAACTTATTATTAAAATCAACTAAATATTTTTCAAATTATCGATATTTATTAGTTAAAAAGTCAAAAAGGTGTGTACTTTTTCACAAACCCCTGCTATAATGTAAATTGTATTATCATGCGGAGGGGCACATAAATATGCAAAGTAAGCAAAAACCTAAGGTAAAAAATCATGTTTTGACGAAAACAAGTATTATCACCATTTTTATAGTAATGGCATTTGTTTTCGCCTATGTATTCGTTATAGCCTATACGTACGGCAACCTTTTTTCTACCGGCAGTGACAATCTTCTCAAATCCACCGAGAGCTCTGCCGCGACTTTTTCAAAGGTTGTTGCCAACGGTATGTCTCAGATGAACTATCTTGCCTCCGGATTCACGGAGCATTATATGGAAAATGCGGATGAAAAAGAAGAGATAGCATATCTTAATTCCCTTATTTCCGGTTCGTACTCATCAAGCTGTGAGGCTCTTACTTTTGTAAGAACCGACGGACACTTCTTTTCCTCAAAAGGCGGAAGCGGCACTACCAACATGGAAAAATTCCTAAGAAATATAAGTACTTCCGAAATCGTTGTCGCATACGATGATGACAGAATTTCCTCCGATTATGCACACTTCCATAAAACAATAACCGTTGACGGAGAAGTAAAAGGTTACCTTATAGGTACATATAACTTTGTAGCCGCACTTAACAAGACGTACTCAAATGAGATATACAAGGACGAAAGTGTAAACATGCTTATAACCGACAAGGGATATATCGTTATAAGCACCTACGCAAACGCCTCTCTCGGAAAAATACCGAATAACTTTTTTGACTTTATTGACAAAAACAAATACAAGAGTTTTTCGTCACTTATTGATGACAAAAAGAACAATAATAAAGCCGGAGTAACCACTATTATCATCAATGACAACAAATATGTAGCGGCATTCGCACCTCTTGATGATTATCCGCAGTTTTATGTTGCACGAATCTTACCCTCAAGCGCTATTTTTGAACAGACGGGACAGCTTCTTGCTTTCGTAACCATAGCCTCCCTCTGCTTCTTCTTCGGAATAGTTCTCGTAGGTTACAGATATTATAAAACCATGACCGAAACAACCAAGAGAATCCAGAGCGTCGCACTCACGGATCCTCTCACCGGTTATGCAAACTTTGCAAAATTCAAAGCAGACGCATCAGATGTTTTAAGGGATAATCCCGACGGCGAATACTTTATCGCCTGTGCCGACATGGTCGGTTTCCGCTATATCAACGACGCATTCGGTTACGACACCGGTGACAAGATACTTATAAACATAACCAAGCAGATAGATGCCCTGCTTCAGGATGATGAAATCTTTGCCCGTATTTCAGGCGACAAATTCATCATTTTGACCAAACGTGACTTTAGCGATACCGACCACAATCTTTTCATTTATCAGCTTACAGACAGAATCAGTACCATACAGCCGCTTGCAAAATCACACATAAGACTTGAAGTGCAAATGGGTATCTACAAGGTACAGAAGGGCGACATAGAACATATGTCTGTAAATGCGATGTATGACAGAAGCCTCGCCGCTCTTTATTCCATTGAGCATGTGGACACAGGTGTTTCCGTGTACGACGCCGCTCTTTACAATGAACAGATAGCAAAGAAGGATATCGAGTCCAAGATGCATCAGGCACTCAAGGACGGCGAATTCCGCGTCTATGTACAGCCAAAATACAGAACCGGTAACGGCAAACTTGCCGCGGGTGAGGCGCTTATACGCTGGATTGACCCTGAAGAGGGCATAATTCCTCCTATAAAGTTTATACCTTTGTTCGAGCAAAACCGTTTTGTACACGATATCGACCTCTATGTTATGGAGGTAGTTTCAAGATTCTTGCGTATGAGACTAAACGAGGGGCTTCCGGTTGTACCTATCTCCCTCAACATCTCCCCCGTTGAAATAACAATGCCGGATTTCAGAAATTCTTATATCTCGATAAAAGAGAAATACGACATACCGGACAAGCTCATCGAACTTGAATTTACCGAGGGTATATTCTTTGAAAATGAGGAGCTTTTCAAGGAAATCATAGTTGACTTCCAAGAACATGGTTTCACGTGCTCCATGGATGACTTCGGTTCCGGTTATTCGTCACTGAATATTCTGAAGGACCTCCCGGTTGACACCCTGAAGCTTGACAAGCTGTTCTTCCGCGAGAGTGAAAACACAGCCAGAGACCGCTCAATCATAAGAAGTGTAATCGCCATGGCACGTTCACTCAACATCAAGACAGTTGCCGAGGGCGTTGAAACACTCGACGTTGTTGATTTCTTAAAGCTTGTCGGCTGTACCTTTATTCAAGGATACATCTATTCAAAGCCTCTTCCTCTGACAGAATTTGAGGAACGCCTGAACAATGAGAACCTTGATACGGATGACGGTATAGAATTTGACTTTGATAAATTCGAGGTTGTTCCGCTGGATATGCCTCTCTCAAACAGCCTTGACAGCTCACTGAGAAGAACCTATGCGGCCATCATCGAGATAAACGCCGGAGGAAACATCTATCATATTTATTATCCGGGTGACAGCAATGTAAGATTCGAAAGAATCCCTGAGCGCGGTTTTTATTCGTCATTCATGGATGATTTGGTTCCGGAGTACGTTCATCCTGCAGACAGAGAAAAAGTAAAACAGCTTATAAACCCGCTCAGTCTTTCAAAGCACTTCAAAACAAATAATGAGCTTGACTTTGAGTACAGACATATGAGAAAGGACGGCTCTTACTCATGGATGAAGCTTCATGTTATAAAAGCAAGCGGCGGCCGTTCTGACAGCCAGATTTTCTTCGGATATTTCAATATAATCGATGATTATAAGGAAACTGAGGAATCCCTGACTGCTCTTAAAGGAAGATTCTCGGCTGCATATTCAAAATTCAACGGTGCGGTATTTGAGCTTGATCTTAAAACGGGAAGAACAGAGCTACTCGAAACACACTCAAACCTTCTTGCTGCCGTTAAGGATGTAAAAGAATATGAAATGCTCGGTTTATTCATAAGGGACAATCTTCTTCATCCCGATTATAAGGAAATACTCGCATCCGTGTGCTCACTTGAGCACCTGAGAAAATACTTCCTTGATGACAAGCATACGGATGACCTTGTAGTTGAGGTTTACGCACATCCTTCGCGTAAGGTTACATCCTACAACTGTTATGTTGCCACATTCATCGTTCAGGATGATAAGGAAAAAATCCTTCTCACGGTTGAAGATGCCACAGAAAAAAAGAATGAAGAAACAAGGCGTAAACTTCAAACCCGAATCACCGATATTGCTTTTGCAAACTACTATGAACGTGTAACCCGCGTTATACTTAATGAAGACTTATATACGGCAACCGTATATCCCACACACAGTGTTAAAAATGCCAGAGTGATTGAAGGAAAGTATAGTGTTCACTGGGCAAGCGTAAATGAAAACCTTGTAAAAGATGATGACAAAGAAACGCTTAACCAGCTTCTCAGTCTTGAGGGACTCTCAAGCTTCTACAGAGATGAGGACACAAACCAATTCAAGATTTCATTCCAAGAAAGACGAAATACAGACGAAGAAAACTATGAATGGAAAGAAATACTTGTAATTTCAATACCTGTAGAGCACATGGATGATGAAATTGTTTATCTTTTCAAGTATTCCATTAACGAGGAACGCGAAACCGAAAAGAACCTCAACGAGTATGCCCACAGACTCAGTTATTCACTTGCCATGTTTGACTATGCATACACGGTTGACTGCGACACGGAAAAGGTTGAGATAATAGGCGGACTCAAGTTTGACACAAGTATTTTCGAGCAGGATACTCTCTCCTATTCACAGATAACACTCATGATAAAGAATGATATCATTGATGAAGAGGATCGTCCGCTGTTCAGAAGATTCACCTATCTTGATGAGCTTACCGAGTACTTTCAGACACATTCGGCAACCATAACTAAATATTTCAAGCAATGCGGAAATGACAAGAACTTCGTTGAGGTTTCGGTTATCTACGGTGCAAGAGAGAAAAAGATTACATTGTTTATCCGTACAATCGAAAAAGCTCTTCTTAGTGACACTCATTTCTGGGATGAAAAACCTGTTCAGGATAATGGACCTTCCGATTACGAAGCGCCGAAAGCTTTCCCAGACGACACCGACGAAGAATACGGTATTGTATAGCGGAAGTTTTTTTGGTAAAATAATGTCGCTGAAAAGAGGACATCTCTTAGAGGTGTCCTCTTTCGCATTTTATTAAAGGAGAGGAAGAATCGGCACCTATTACGGAAACAAGCCTTCTTCTCGAAATACGGGACCTTCTTAAGGCACAGGCAGAATCACAGAAGTCAGAAAAATAAAAAGAGAGAAAGAGTCGATTTTTTATGAAAACGCTTTATATCGACTGCAGCAGTGCGGCCGCAGAGGAAATAACATCCAAGATACTTAAGGAGCTCTCCGAGGAAAAAAACTTCTCCATAAACGAGATCTCCCCCGACAGGATTATTATCTCAACAAAGACCTCCTCACACCCGCACTACCACCCGGTAAATCACTCTGAGGAGCAGAAAAAGACCGTCCTCAACAGGATTTCCAGAATCATCGGACATCTTGAATCGATTAAAAGGATGGTTGAGGACAACAGAGATGCAAACGAAGTGCTGACGCAGCTGTCGGCTGTTGCTTCATCTGTAAACAGTACTGCCAGGGTTATTATAAAATCGCATTTCAAGTACTCTATTGACAATGTGGTAGAGAAAAATGACGAGGAATCCATAGGCAAGCTCTACGGTCTTATCGATAAGTTCCTGAAATAATTTAAAAAGCGTTATCAGAAGACAAAGGCAACTCGGATTTTGGCCGAGTGTTCATAAGGCAGTTTTGCATTTGTTTTTTTCGAAAAAACTTTATCGGATTTTAAAGTTATTTTATCAGACAAAAATCGCCGTCAACAAATATTTGTTGACGGCGATTTTTATAAGTCTCGTATCGCTTAACTGCCACTTTAAGATTCATTTAAAGTTAGTTTCAGAAAAAATTAAATTTTCCGGAATATTCTTTTTTCATCAAAAAGGATGGTGATGAGAATGTCATATCAAAGTATTTTCAAGCGATACGAGATAAAATACCTGATAACGGAGGAACAGAAAAAAAGACTTCTTAAGGTCATGGAGCCGTACATGAAAATTGATAAGTACGGCAAAACAAATATCCGAAATATCTACTTTGACACCGACACATATGAGCTTATTCGGAAATCCATAGAAAAACCGATGTACAAAGAAAAACTCAGAGTACGGAGTTACGGCTGTCCGGGCAAAGACTCCGATGTATTTGTCGAGCTTAAGAAGAAATGTGACGGTATTGTATATAAAAGACGTCTTTCGCTGCCTGACGAAAAAGCAAAAAAGGCTTTCTTAAGTCATGAATCTCTTCCAATTAATTCTCAAATTGCACGTGAGATTGACTATTTTCGCAATTACTACGACACATTAAAACCGGTTGTTTTCCTCTCATATGACAGAGAAGCATATTTTACACTTATTGAAAGTGACCTTCGAATTACATTTGACAGTAATATTTTTTCCAGACTCAACGACTTCAATTTAAGTTCAGACGTGTACGGATATCCCGTGCTGTCACCCGAAATGAGCATAATGGAGATAAAAACTTCAAGTGCAATTCCCATATGGCTTGCAGGCTTTCTGTCTGAGGAAAAGATTTATAAAACCTCGTTTTCAAAATACGGAGCAACATATCAAAAATACATAATGAATTATACGGAGGCATAAAAGATGAACAATATACTTGACACTATTTTTACGAATACATCGACAACCGAAAACATAACTCTCTCCTGCTTCCTCATATGTGTTTTTTCGGCTCTCCTGCTCGGATTTTTTCTGACACTCGCATACACTTACAAGGCTTTCCGCAGTTCTGAAAGCTTTCTTGTTACCCTCACGGTTCTTCCGTCGGTCATAGCGGTAATTATAATGATGGTAAACGGAAATCTCGGAGCCGGAATTGCGGTTGCAGGAGCTTTCAGCCTTATAAGATTTCGTTCAGTACCGGGAACGGCAAAGGAAATCGTTGCGGTATTTATCGCAATGGGAATAGGCTTTATAACGGGCATGGGATATATCACCTATGCAGCAATTTTTACGGCTATAATGTGCCTGTTTCTGATACTCAGTGAATTTGTATTCTCTAAAAGCGGAAAAAAGACAAGACTTTCAAGAACAATGAGAGTAACCATTCCCGAAAATCTTGATTATACAGATGTATTTGACGACATATTTGAAAAATATACTGATTCACACGAGCTTACAACTGTAAAGTCGGTAAACATGGGAAGTATGTTCAGACTCACCTACAACCTTAAACTAAAGGATGCAGGAGAGGAGAAAAATCTTTTAGACAGTATAAGGTGCAGAAACGGAAATCTTGAGGTAATGATATCTAATCAGGCAACGGAAGCAGCTACCTCCGTGCTTTGATAAGAGAGGTGTAAAAAGATGTTAAAGCTTCATTTTTTACTTAAACGTAAAGGTTTATCAAGCACAGTTCTTTTTAAAGCCATAGCCCTTGGGCTGGTCGGTACAATAATACTTATCTGCTTTGCAGGCTGCGGCAGTGGAAAAACAACTGACAGTAAAGCAAATACAGCAAAAACAGGCAAGGTCTCTGACAGCAGCATTTTTTCCGAAAGGGATCTTGAACAAACCTATGATGAAAGCGTCGCCGAAAAAGTAACGCTCTCCGGAAATGAGGATGTTGAAATAACAAAAGAGGGCGTGTACGTGCTGAGCGGTACACTTGAAGATGCGTCCGTTGTTGTAAACGTCGGAGACAGCGAAAAAGTACAGCTTGTTTTAAGCGGTGTTAACATTACAAACGAAAACAAGGCCGGAATTCTCGTTGCAAATGCCGACAAGGTGTTTATCACAACTGATAAGGAGAGTAAAAATGTAATAAGCACAAACGGTGAATTTGAATCATATGGTGACATATCCAATATTGACGCAGCAATTTTTTCAAAGGATGACCTTACAATAAACGGACTGGGAATGCTCAGTATAACTACCGGAAACGGACATGGAATTGTTTCAAAAAATGACCTCCGAATCACGGGAGGAGTTTTAAACGTCACCGCCGCCGAACATGGACTGACCGGTAAAGATGCCGTCAAAATCGCTGCCGGTACAATAAATGTCACCGCCGGCGAAAAGGGAATCAAATCCAAGAACTCTGACGAAACCGGCAAAGGACTCGTGTATATCTGCGGCGGTGAGATAACGATTTCCGCCGGTACAGAGGGCATTGAGGGAACTAAACTTTATATAAAGGGCGGAGAGATAGATATCACCGCAAAGGACGACGGCCTCAATGCCTCAAGCAATTTTGACGAGGATATCGAGCTTGAAATATCCGGCGGAAAGCTCCATGTCGATGCCGGCGGTGACGGCATCGACTCAAACGGCAGCATCCTCGTCAGCGGCGGTGAAGCTTACGTTTCCGGCTCCGTGTCCGACGGCGACGGCGCCCTTGACTATGAGACCGCAGCCACAATAACCGGAGGAACATTTGTCGCCGCCGGCATGTCGGGAATGGCCGAGAATTTCGGTTCTGATTCCACTCAGGGAGCAATGCTTGTAAATGTAAGCACAAGACAGGAAAACAAAGAGATTGCCGTAAAAGATTCAGACGGAAATACGATTCTTTCGTGGACTCCGGATAAGTCATATAATTCCGTTGTTATAAGCACTCCCGATATTGTAAAGGGAAACACCTATACAGTATCACTCGGAAGCGAAAAAGCCACCGTAACTATGAAAAATATCATATACGGCGAAAGCACGGGCAAAGCTCCGGGAGGCATGGGCGGAATGACGCCTCCCGACGGAAATAACAAGACTCCGCCGAACGATAATTTCCGAAACGGAAATGACGGAACTCAGGGAAAACCGGGAAACAAGGACGGTACACCCCCTGAAAAACCCGATTCCGAGACATAAAACCGGCTATTAAAGATTTTTAAAAAAGATGTAAATCAAAAAGGAAAAGCAAAGCTGTACAGCCTTGCTTTTCCTTTTTTAGTTATGCCAGTATTGAAGATTCAGCTACGTTTTCATACCTATGCCTGCTCCTTGTCATATGCCTCTCTTACGGCTTTCGCAAACTGGTCGGCACATGATGACGGACGCGGTCCGCAGGTGTTGCCGAGAAGCTTATCCTCTATTTCGTCAACGGTCATTCCGTCACAAAGCTTTGAGATGGCTTTGAGGTTTCCGTTACAGCCGCCGAAAAATTCGATATTTGATATAACATCTCCGTTTATATCAAATCTTATTGCCTGTGAGCATACACCCTCGGTCTGATAAACATATTGCATCTTAAAAATACCTCCGATTTTATTTTATAAGCTATAAAAATAAAAAACTTCACTCTCTATTCTAACAGGCGTGTCAATAGAAAAAAGTCCTTGCACCAACAAAATATATTGTGTACAATTAGTTTAAAAACAATACGAAAAAAACAAAAAGAGGTATAGCATGTCAAACGAAAAAAACAAGGAAAAAGAAAAAGAGAAAAACACCAAAGAAAAGTTAACTAAAGACAAAAATCAGAAAAATAAGAACCCAAAAGAAAAAAACGCCAAGGAAAAGTTAGCTAAAGACAGAAATCAGAAAAATAAGAATCCAAAAGAAAAAAACGGCAAGGAAAAAAATAAAGAGGGCTTTCTCTCCTGGCTCAACTTGTCAGATATCGCTCTTTCCGCTGTTGTTCCCGACAGCGAGATGCAGAAGCTTGACAACCAGCTGTGCTTTGCCCTGTACGTATGCTCAAAAGAGGCTGTAAGAAAGTATAAACCGTATCTTGATCCGCTCGGGCTGACTTACACGGGGTATATAACTATGATGTGCCTTTGGGAAAAAGACGGGGTCAATGTAAAAGAACTCGGAAAACGCCTTTTCCTTGATTCCGGAACTCTTACTCCCCTTCTTAAAAAGCTTGAGGGTCGAGGATATGTCGAGAGAAAACGAGACTCTCATGATGAGAGAAACATGATTGTTTCCTTAACGGAAAAGGGTCAGGAGCTGAAAAAAGAGGCTGCCGATATCCCACGAAACCTTTTAAAGGAAATACCCATAGGAAACGCAAAGGCTCTCCTTCTTCTCCAAACACTCCAGCAGCTTATGGAAGAATTTTCGGAAAGCGAAGAGAAAGAAAAACAAGGCTGAACTCTTTTATCAGATAAAGTTCAGACACATAAAAACACCTCATACAAAAGACAATTGTCTTTTTGTATGAGGTGTCTTGTTATACCTGTTTCCGTTTTCTGAAACGGCTCCGAATTACCTTCGGACCGCCTCTTCAAAAAACTCCTGTTTTAAACTTTAGAACTTGCGCTTCATTGCGCCTGTCGGACAAGCCTCTACACAAAGTCCGCAGGTTGCACAGTAGGATGCTGCTTCAGCCTTCGGGAACATAGGATTGATAATTGTTGAGAATCCTCTGTTGTAAAGACCGATGAACGTCTTCTTCGCAACCTCTTCACAGGTTCTGTAACAAAGTCCGCAAAGCACGCACTTGTCGGGATTGTGCTCGATAACGTCGGCAATCTCGATAAGAGGTCTGTTATGAACCTCACCCGTGAAATTACCCGGACGGATATCGTACTTGTTTGCGTACTTTATGAGCTTACAGTCATAGTAGTCATGACAACCGCACTCAAGGCAACGCGAAGCCTCTGCCTTTGCCTGCTCCTCGGTAAATCCGAAGTATACGGGATCAAAGTTATGCTTTCTTGCTTCCGGAGTAAGACCCGGCATCTTTTCACGTGACTGCTTCGGTCTGTCCTCAAACTCCTCAGCGGTAACCTCACGCTCAACAAAGTACGGAGCCTTGTAACGAACGTCGTCACCCTCAAGGTAGTTGTTTATGCAGAATGCAGCCTTCTGTGCCTCGGCGATTGCCTCAATGGCAATACCTGCACCGCTGTTTGTAACGTCACCGGCAGCAAATACATTGTCGATATTTGTGCGGAACGTCATCTCGTCACATACAACCGTGCCCTTGCGTGTAAGGTCAACGCCCTTCACTCCGTCACAGTTTGCAACCTGACCTATGGCCATAAGTACATTGTCAACCTTTATGTCTTCAACGGCACCCTCTATGGGAACAGGTCTGCGGCGGCCTGACTCATCCGGCTCGCCGAGCTCCATCTTCTGAAGCTTTATGCCTGTAACGTGGCCGTTCTCGCCGTAAATCTCGAGAGGATTTGTGAGGAACTTGAAGATAACTCCCTCTTCCTCAGCCTCTTCAATCTCAATGTCGGCAGCCGGCATCTCGTTACGTGTTCTTCTGTAGATAACGTATACTTCCTTAGCACCGAGTCTTACTGCGGTACGGCATGCGTCCATTGCAGTGTTACCGCCGCCGCATACAGCTACGCGCTCACCGATAACGGGCTTCTCTCCGAGACCGAGTTTTTCAAGGAAGTAGATACCACCTTCAACGCCCTCAAGTTCTTCACCCTTAACGCCCATAGGAACGGATGTCCATGCGCCGATAGCGATAAGAACTGCGTCATATGTCTTTGTAAGAGTATCAAAGTCGATATCCCTGCCGAGCTTTACACCGTTTTTCATCTCAACGCCCGATTCTGCGATGATTGCAATCTCAGCGTCGAGAACCTCCTTCGGAAGTCTGTACTGCGGAATGCCGTAACGAAGCATACCGCCCATCTTCGGCTGCTGGTCAAAAATAGTTACTGCGTGTCCGTATTCGCGGAGCTTTACAGCTGCGGTAAGACCTGCAGGACCTCCGCCGATAACAGCAACGCGCTTGCCGCTGTCTCCGGCTACCGGAATCTTATATGTGTTTCCGCTCTCAAGAACCTTGTCAGCTGCAAAAGCTTTAAGGAACGCAATTGAGATAGGCTCCTCTACAAGCTTTCTGCGGCAGGCATCCTCACAGGGATGCGGGCAAACACGTCCGATAGATGCAGGAAGCGGGAATGCATCGTAAACAGTAGAAACTGCCTCAAAGTATTTTCCGTCCTTTATCTCATTTACGTATTTCTGACAGTCTGTCTTTGCCGGGCAGTTGAGCTTACATGGGCCGCGGCAATCACCTGTGTGGTCGGAAAGAAGAAGCTCAAGAGCGGTTCTGCGCGCGCGTACAACACGCTCGGAATCCGTATGAACCTTATAGCCCTCCTGCGGCTTTGCCGAGCATGCACGAAGAAGTTTCGGCACACCCTCAGCCTCTACAACGCACACACCGCATGCACCGTAAATGGCAGTATCCTCGCTGAAACAAAGAGTAGGAATCTCGATGCCTGCTCTTTTTGCAGATGAGAGTATGGTGTCGTCGGCATTTGCCTCAACTTCCACTCCATCAATAAAATATTTAAAAGACATTGAAAATCCCTCCTTATTTAACTATTACTGCACCCTGACGACATACTGTCTTACAGTTGCCGCACTTGATACACTTGGTTATGTCTATGATATATGGCTTTTTAACTTCACCGGAAATTGCTTCAACCGGGCACTTTCTTGCACAAGCGCTGCAGCCGATACACTTATCGGGATCAATTGAGTATGTAATAAGGTTTACGCACTCGCCTGCCGGGCAACGCTTCTCCCTGATATGTGCTTCCATCTCATCACGGAAGTACTTGATAGTGGTGAGAACCGGGTTCGGAGCTGTCTGTCCGAGACCGCAAAGCGCACCGTCCTTGATAGCGTAGCAAAGCTCTTCGAGTTTCTCGATGTCGCCCTCTTCGCCCTCGCCCTTAACTATTCTGTCAAGGATTTCAAGCATACGCTTTGTTCCTATACGGCAATGTATACATTTTCCGCAGCTCTCTTTTGCCGTAAAGTCGAGGAAGAACTTCGCCATACCTACCATACAGGTTGACTCGTCCATTACAACCATTCCGCCGGAGCCCATGATAGCACCGGTTGCACCGAGAGCCTTGTAGTCGATAACAGTATCAAGGAGTGATGCGGGTATGCAACCGCCGGAAGGACCGCCGAGCTGTACAGCCTTAAACTCCTTATCATCGCGGATGCCGCCGCCGATGTCGTAAATAACCTCGCGGAGAGTTTTACCCATCGGTATCTCAACGAGTCCGCCGCGCTTAATCTTACCTGTAAGCGCAAATACCTTTGTACCCTTGGAATCGGGAGTACCCATAGCGGCGAACGCATCACCGCCGTTGCTTATGATCCATGCAACGTTTGCATATGTCTCAACGTTGTTGATGTTTGAAGGCTTAAACCAGTAGCCTGACTGTGCAGGGAACGGCGGCTTAAGACGCGGCATTCCGCGCTTACCCTCAAGAGACTCGATAAGAGCGGTCTCTTCACCGCAAACGAATGCTCCGGCACCTGCTTTGATTCTCATCTTGCATGAGAAGTCAGAGCCCATGATATGGTCTCCGAGGAAGCCGCGATCGGTTGCCTCTTTTATGGCGTTTTCAAGTCTTACGATAGCAAGAGGATACTCGGCACGAACGTAAACGATCGCCTCCTGAGCTCCGATTGCATACGCACCGATAAGCATACCCTCGATAAGTGTATGCGGGTCACCCTCGATAACGGCACGGTCCATGAATGCGCCCGGGTCACCCTCGTCGGCGTTACAGATAAGGTACTTCTCAGTTCCCTGCGAAGCCTTTGCGGCACGCCATTTGAAGGCTGTCGAGAAGCCTGCACCGCCACGTCCCTTAAGACCTGACTTGTCGATTTCTTCAATAACGTCATCCTGAGTCATTCCGCTGAGAATCTTCTTAAGAGCCTCGTATCCGCCCTTTTCGATATACTCGTCGATGCTCATCGGATTTATGATACCGCAGTTACGAAGTGCGATTCTTGTCTGCTTTTCAAGGAAGCTTGCATCCTCTGCGGAAATGGTGAGAGGCTCAAGCTTTGAAAGGTCACCGCTTGTTACGGCGTCATGAATGGTTGCGGCATCCTCTTCCTTTACTCTTACGAGTCTGTGAAGAGTTCCGTTGTCCTCATAGACGTCAACTATAGGCTCAACAAAGCACATGCCGATACAGCTTGTAATGGTAACGACAGCATTTGTCGGGTTTGACGCAGCAAAGAGCTCGTCGAGTTTTGCGTGTACTTTTCCGGCACCTGCGGCAAGTCCGCAGCTACCCTCTCCGATAACTATTTTCATTCTGCGTCACCTGCTTTCTGTGCCAATTCACGAAGAATGGTCTTAGTTTTGTCCGGTGTAAGGCTTCCGTATGTCTCTCCGTTTATCATCATAACAGGTGACAAACTGCAACAACCGAGACATGCAACGTGCTTAAGAGTGAAAAGTCCGTCGTCGGTTGTTTCACCGTCAACTATACCGATTTCATCCTTAATGGCAGAGGCAATAAGCTCTGAGCCGTTTACGTGGCAAGCTGTACCCTGACAAAGCATGATGAGATACTTTCCTACAGGCTTAAGTCTGAACTGAGTGTAAAAGGTAGCAACACCCATTACCTTTGCCGGAGCAACACCGACTTCTTCTGCGATGTGATAAATAACATCTACCGGCAGATAACCGTATATATCCTGTGCCTTTTGCAGGATAGCGATAAGGCTGCCCGGAATGCTCTTATAGTGATCAAGAGTCTCTTTTAAGAGAGAAAGATCGCTATGATTTTGGTTGCAACAACAATCCAAAATAATTCCTCCTTCATAGTTTTTGTTATTGTTAAAGATTTATTTTGGCTTAACCGCTAACTCTAATATGATAACATAAATCGCCCAAGGAAATAAACCCCTTGAGCGATATTTTTTCGGGTATTTTTGACAAACATTTCACATGTTATCTATACCAATGTATGCAAATGCATTACACTTTTTACTTTTGTAACATTTACTGTGTTTATAGGTAAATCATGTGCGTGTCGCGTGCGTTCAACCTACAAACTGGAAGACACAGTACAGCACGTAGATGCAGAGAAGCAGGATTCCCTGTGCCCTGAAAAGTTTACCCTTGAAGAGTGCCGGAACGGTTAATATAAGCGATACTCCGAGCATAACCGGAATGTCCACAACGAGGCTTGCATTCATACCTGCGATAAGCTTGCTCGCCGGTATATAGAACGGATTCAGCGTGATTGAAAGACCGCTTACGAGGACGAGGTTGAACATGTTCGCACCGATTATGTTACCGAGGGAGAGAAGTCCGTGACCCTTTCTGAGTGACTGAATGGCTGTTACAAGCTCCGGCAGCGATGTACCGAGTGCCACAAACGTAAGCGCAATTACAGACTCCGGAACGCCGAGTCCCTGAGCGATTTTCGTACCGTTATCAACAAGAAGATTTGCTCCGACAGCAATGAGAGCCGCTCCTATAACCAAAAGTACGATTTCCTTCACAAGCGGTGTATTTTCACTTTTTTCAAGTTCCTCTTTAAGCTCATCGTTTTCAGGTATTTCAGCCGCACCGTCAGCCGTTGACAGTTCATGATTTTTGTTTCCTCTTACCGCAGTCCTTATCTGAAGAGCCATATAAACCGCAAAGATAAGAAGGAGAACTATGCCGACAACTCTTGAAAAATAGCCTGTTGTGTACGAGATAATCGAATAAAATACCGCTGCCGTAAAGAAAAACGCAACAGGAATTTTAAGCGTCTCCTTGTTTACCGTTGACGGCTTTATGGCTATCGTAAGAGCGCAGATGAGAGCCGTGTTGCAGATGATAGAGCCTATAGCGTTTCCGTAGGCAATCTCTCCGTGTCCCTGTACCGCGGACGTTGCCGAAACCATAACCTCCGGCAATGTAGTACCTATGGACACAACTGTCGCACCGATAAGAATATCCGGAACGTGGAATCTTTTTGCTATTCCTGTAGCTCCGTCTACGAACCAGTCACCGCCTTTTATGAGAAGAACAAGTCCGAGTGTGAATAATAAAATTGGAACAACCATTTTTCAGGGCCTCCTTATTTGACCGTAATCTGTCTGTTGATTTACTACCTTATACCTGTCACGAAAATCTCTATGCCGATTGCTATGAGAATCACGCCGCCGAGTATGTTAGCTTTGTCTCCGAGCTTTTCACCGAAATTCTTTCCGGCGAGAAGTCCGACAAGGCAAATAACAATTGTGACCGCGGCGATTATGAGTGCGCACACAAGTGCCATAAGCGGTCCGTAATCGGAAATTGTAAAGCCTACCGACAATGCATCTATGGATGTTGCCACACCCTGCACTAAAAGACCTCCGACGGTGAGCCTTGAAGCCTCATACTCCTCACCTTTTGTCTTTCTTTCAACGCCCTCTCTGACCATGTTCACGCCTATCGAGAGAAGCAGAATCAGAGCAATCCACGGAATGAACGTCTCGAATGACTTAAAATACTGCAATATAGTATGCACACAAAGCCACCCGATCATCGGCATAAGCGCCTGAAAAAATGCAAATGTTCCCGCAATACAAACGGTTTTTTTCTTCGTCATATGCGGTTCATTGAGACCGTTCGCAATAGATACCGAAAACGCATCCATGGCAAGCCCGATACCGAGAAGAATGCTGTTAAAGAAAAAGACAAAATCCCATGTCATTTTTCTATCCTCCATTTCCTTTTGCAGACTATAAAAAAGACCCACGTGCGGCGCTGTCACGTCACACATGAGTCTCGCAATTTAAAACAAGCCAGGCGCCTTTTTGCACCATGATGTTGACTTGCTACGCATACGCGTCTGCTACTCCCTCACAGGAATTTTTCATTGCACGCATTATAGCACAGTGCTATGAAAGAAGTCAATACACGTCACGGCTTAATCTGTTATACAGTTCTAATGATATGTATAGTTCATTTTCTTCAAAAATATAACCGAAATTTGCGAAAATACATTTTTTCGTTTGACAACGGCATATAGCTTTGATAAAATACTGTAGCAATACGGAGACGTATCGAAGTGGTCATAACGGGGCTGACTCGAAATCAGTTAGCGCTCACGCGCCCGCGAGTTCGAATCTCGCCGTCTCCGCCAAAAGACTCTGAAAGCCGATATCATTCAGGCTTTCAGAGTCTTTGTTTTATTTCCGATTTTTCATTTATAAATCTAATTGTTGATTGAAATGGTAAAATACACTATACTATAATAATGTGGTATTCATCTCGTATTTGAGAATCATTTTGGAGGTGCAAATATGCCCGATAAGAATTGGCAGTTTGAACTTGAAGAATATATAAAACAGGGCGAACCCGACAAAGCCGAAAAAAGCGAAGCGTGGCAAACAGCTATCGGTTTGCAGGCTGTTGACGGGCTGAATACTTCTGACTATTTGTTGGACACCGCCAAAGAGCATATCGAGGGTAAAATTACAATTGACGAGGCTCAGAAGCGTATTCACAGTTATTACGAGAAGAGAACCGGCCGCACCGCAACCGAAAACAAGACAAAGGAAGCCGACATCGTTTCCGCAAGAATAACGAAACTTTTGGGCAAAAAGGTGTTCATTCCACGACGAAGTTTTTGGAAATGTTCTTTTCAAATCTTTTGTTAGATACGCATTATGAACTGAAAAACAGATATATGCACATTGATTATGCAGAGAACAATTCCCAAAGTGCCAAAAGCGAACTGTCAAAGTGCCAAATTGACACTTTGAAGTGTACTTTAGAGGAACTGGCAGTATTAGATTTAATAAAAAAGAACCCCTCTGTTAAGCAAACCGAACTTGCAGAACAAACAGGAAAGTCAGTCAGAAGCATAAAGCGCATTATAGACTCTCTAAAAGAAAAACAATATATTCGTAGAGTTGACGGCAAACGCTACGGCAAGTGGGAGATATTGGTGCTATAATTTATTAATACAGTTAAACTATAAAAACAAATTCTTTTATTTGGAGAAATAAAACCAATGACTATATTTCAGCAAAATGAAATTGAAAAAAGAATAGATATTTTAGAAGATGATATTGCCGATATTGATCCTATTATTCTACGCATTTTACTAAAAGATAAAACCACACGCAAAAACATACTCTGGTGTACAAAGGATTATGAATCTTATGGTCCTGAATATAATGAACGTGCCGAGATGAAGGTTAAATTGATTACAGGACGATATTTTAATGTTATTCAACCCCGTGCGGCAAAATCAAAATAGTTCAAGACCGAAAAATAAGAAAAAGCGCAGAAGTGTTTACCCCATCAAGGATTTGCAATGAACAAAACAATCAAGTGGACGAAGCTTGGTTTGGCAGAGCAAATATTTTTAACATTCCGCAAGGAACAACTTGGATAACAAATAATGATAAAATTCTGTTTGATAACAATAATAAAACTTGGAAATCATATGTCGATGCTAAACGCTTGGAAATAACATGTGGCGAAGCTCCTTACCTTGTCAGCAGATATGATACAACTACCGCCGAATTGTTCAAATAATGTTTCAGTCATAGTAAAAACCTCCTTTGATACTCAAATTGTATCAAAAGAGGTTTTCTTTTGCGAATGTACGATTTATGAATTTGTAAATTTCATTCGTACCAAAAATCACAACGAATATTTGCAAGCCGTGCCACTTTTTACGGCGAACATAGCGAATATTCAGTAAAAATTCGCTCCAAAGTGAAAATTCAGTGAATATTCACTTTTTTGTTTTTTCGTTTATCACTCGCCAAACGGATAATTGTTGGAGTGTTCTGATATGCCAATCGGATTTTCGGGTGATTGAACGAAAATATTTTGAACAGAGGATTTTTAGACGTGCTTAGTCTTCCTGGTTCACTTTTTCAAGCATTTCGTCGAGCTTTTCTTTGCTCAAGTGGAGCTGCTCAATAGCCGGAAGCTTGTCTAGCGTAAGCTTTTTGAACATATTGATAACCGGATTTTTTGTAATACCGGGCATAATCTCTTCGATTGCAGCAACTGCTTTCGGATTTTTGAGAGCATCACCAACGGTGGATTTTGTAGTTAATTTTTCCATAAGACTGTCTCCTTAAAATAATATTTATTTTGTGTTTAAAAAGATGCGGTCAATGTTTCGATAGAGTTTTACAAGTCTATGGAACATTTTGCTGTAGACATCTTTATAAATTTGCTTATAAAGCTTGTGATTTTCCTTATCCGGCGTAAAGCAATCCCGCTCATGTACCATAGCTTTTATCGCTTCATCATTATTTTTATAAATGCCCATAGAAACGAAGCCTAAAATGGAACTGCCAAGGCCGCATGCTTCATCCGTTTGAATACGACAAACAGGAACCCCCATAACATCTGCCATGATTTGACAAATATCCTTACTGTTACTACCGCCGCCTGCAATAAAAATCTTTTTCACTTCATTTTTGCCGGATTTTTCGAGAGTTTTCAAGCCGTCATAAAGTGTGAAAGCTATGCCCTCGACTACCGCTCTATAGAAGTGCATTCTCGTATGTACTTCGGTGAGTCCCAAGAACACACCACGTGCATTCGGCGTGATCGCATCGGGTGTCAAGGTCGGTTGCATAATCAAGCCGTCGCATCCCGGTGTAATAGTTTTAAGCTGCGCATCCAAAAGCTTTTCGGGGAAGGTATCCAGTGCTTTTGCTTCTTCCACTTCCTTTTGCCCGAACTGTTCTTTAAACCAGGAAACGAGCCAAAAGCCTCGATAGGTTTGCAGTTCGTTTAAGTAATTACCTGTCAAGGATGGGAAAGGCGGCAAGACCATTTTAATCGTAAAGAATTTATCATTCGGCACTTGAATTGAAGAAAGTGTGCCAAGGCTGATCGCCGCAGTATCATTCTTTGTGCAGGAAAGACCAAAGGTTTCACACATTTTATCAGAGCCTGTCACAATATAGGGTAAGCCCTCCGGTACGCCTGTTGCTTCGGCTGCTTCTTTGGTAATCTTTCCAAGGATTGTGCCGGGTTTTACAAGCTCTAAAAGCTTGTCATCATCAATCAAATAAATTTCTCTATGGAAATCATTTTTCGGATACCATTTTCTGTTTTTGGTGTCATACGGCACAATGCCGCACATATTGGCCGTGGAATCTTTCATGACGCCGGTAAATTTTACATTGAAGAAAGTTGAAAGCATGCCATATTTATAAGTTTTTTTCCAAGTTTCCGGTTCATTTACAGCAAGCCAATTGCAATACATATGGGTGCGTAAGGTTTCGGCGGCATCGGTAAGACCTGCCACCTTAAAAAGCGCACGACTTTTCGTTGTAAGCGGCGGCAAATTGGTTTCCTCACGCTTGTCGAGCCAAACAATGGCATCTCGCACAGGTTTGCCCTCTTTATCAAGACACACCGCCGTAGCACGAATGCAAGTACAAGTGACCGCTATAATGTCACCCCAAATATCTTCATTTCTTGCTTTGAGTGCCAAGGCATTTTCGCAAATGTCATCCCAATATTTTTCAGGGTCACGTTCTGCCCAGTTGGGATTTAAAGAATAATAGGGCTGCTTATAAATATGTTTCTGTTTATCAACAACATTGCCTTCTTTATCCACAAGCAATGCACGAGCACTTTGCGTTCCGATGTCAAAAGTTAAAATCAGTTCACGCTTTGCTCGTACATTCTGTTCGGTTGACATGGTCATTCCCCCTACAGTCTATCTTTTTGATTTACAATATAAAATAGTTTTTTATATTTTATGCAGAAAATTCTGTGTAATATGTTCTGCATTGGCTGTTTCCTATCATATAGTATTCTGTACAGAAAATCAATGCCTTTTGGCGTATTTTTCAAAAAATAAAAATTTAACAAAGTAAAACTATAAAAAATAACTGTAAAATTCAAAAAAAAGACTAGACAACGCATAAAAACAAGGATATAATATGCTTGCGTACAAGAAAACGTACATAAAAAGGAGAAATGCTATGCTGCAATCCCCATATCGAAAAGAATGGTCGGCAAGTACAAGCATCGCTAAAAGCTTTATCGGCACTTCGGTAGGTAGCAGAATTCCGACTGTAAAAGAATATGCCGAACTTTTTTCCTGCTCCAGAGGCATCGTACAAAACGCTTTGGCTTTTTTAGAAGAACGAAATGTCATTGTCCTCGAAAAGCAAGGGAAGAAAGGTACGTTCTTAATTGAAAAAAACGAAAAAGCGCTTTTTGCGTGTTCCGGTTTGACCAATCTCACCGCCTCCATGCCGCCGCCTTTGAACTTGCATTTAGCAGGTTTAGCCACAGGCATTTGTCAAGGCATGAACCGCTGTGAAATCCCCTTTACTTTTGCCTTTGTGCAGGGCGCAAAAAACAGAGCAGAAGCTTTGCTTCGCGGTTCTTATGATTTTGTTGTCACCACACAATATTCCGCAAAGGTACAAATGGCCAAATACGAAGAACTGGAAATTGCCTTTCCTTTTATAGGTTGCGAATATTCTCTTCCTTATAAACTTTATATAAACAAACCCGGGAAAGCACAAATTGAGGACGGCATGACCATTGCCGTTGACCCGACGAGTTCCGACCAGATAGAACTCACACGGCAAGTGTGTGCTGATAAAAAGGTACATATTATAGAGATGCCGCTCATCAGCTCCGTTTACGCCTTTTATAAAGGCGTAGTGGACTGTATTATTTTTAGAGACGGTCTCGAGGACAGCTCACAAAACCTTTTAAATTCTGCACTACAACATGAACATTGCATTCCGAAATCACAAATCAGTGTCTTACCGCTCCACAGTGATAAAATCAATGAAATGCAAATTCCTGTAGCGCTCGTGAGCCGCAAGAATTACGGCATAGACGGTATTTTAAAGAATTATATCTCCGACGGCGCAGTTTCAGACATTCAAAAGAATGTGCTTAGCGGCAAAATGGCACCGCAATTCTATTAAGGAATTATATATTGTAATAGAAACGACACGGTTTAGGAGGCAAAATAACATGTCGATGGAAAAAAAATTACAAAAGCAGTTTCCACAGGCACAAATCCATGTGAGTGTGGATGAAAGAAAAATACTGACCCTCACAGGCGACTGCGACAGCTGGCAGGAGCTTGTTAAAATCGGACACACAGCAGCCAAGGATAAAAGCATTAAAAATGTCGTCAATAAAATGACAGTCCGTGGCATGGAGATTCCCAAAAAAGACTACACCGCCGAAAAAAAAGCCGGTGAAGCCTTAGGCGTTGTCGATGAAGCAGATGTTGTCATCATCGGTGCAGGCATTTCCGGCTGTGGTATTGCAAGAGAACTTTCCAAATATAATTTAAAAATTGTCGTTGTTGAAATGTCCAGCGACGTGGCAACCGGTGCTACTAAGTGTAATAACGGTAACATTCATCCCGGCTATGCGGCAAAACCCGGCACACTCAAAGCCAAACTCAATGTCGAAGGCAATCGCATGTATACCGATTGGGCAAGAGAATTAGGCTTTGACTTAAAGCGTGTCGGTGCAATGGGATTCGTTACAGACCCGGCGCTTAAAGTGGCAATTCACGCGGTACATAAAGTTTGTAAAATCAACGGTGTTCCGGCAGAACTGGTGGACGGCAAGCGTGCCGCTGAAATCGAGCCGGGTCTTGTGAAAAACGGTTTAGCCGACAAAGTAAAGCTCGCCATTTGGATGCCAACCATGGGACTGGTAGAACCTTATCAAGTGGCTGTGGCTCTTGCCGAAAATGCCGCCAGCAACGGCGTGCAGTTCCGCTTCGACTGTGCGGTTGCCGACGTACTCACCGAAAAAAATAAAGTCACAGGCGTTGTAACCAATCAAGGCATTATTAAAGCGAAATACATTATCAACTGTGCCGGTGTGTATGCCGATGAAATTTCCGCCATGGCGGGTGACGAAAGCTACACCATCCATCCGAGAAAAGGTACAATTGCCATTCTCGACAAGGCAAAAGAGCCGGAATACGAATCACTTTGCCAGTATATCACCAAAGATTTCTTAAAACTTACTGTAAAGAATATGAAATCCGAAACCAAGGGCGGCGGCATGTGCCATACCCCCGAAGGTAACATTTTAATGGGGCCCTCCGCACAGGAGATTCCCGACAAAGAAGATAAATCCACCGATGCCGAAAGCCTCGGTTATGCAATGGGCAGAGGTGACAGCCAAATCCAATATGGTGATGTCATTCGTTTCTTTGCAAGTTCACGTCCCGCCGATTATAAAGAAGATTTTGTCATCGGTATGTCTGATATCACAGACGGTTTCGTAAATGTCGGTGCTATTCAGTCCCCGGGGCTTGCTTCTGCACCCGCCATTGCCAAAATGGTAGAGGATATTTTAAAGTCGGATGCCAACAAGAAAGGCATACCTCTTGTTAAGAAAGTCAATTGGAATCCTTTACGCAAAAAGAAACCGGAATTCAGAAATATGACTAGAGAAGAACAAGACGCTTTGATTCGTGAAAATCCCGCTTATGGCAGAATCATTTGCCGCTGTGAAAGCATCACAGAGGGTGAGATTTTAGAAGCCATTCACTCCCCCGTACCACCCACCACGGTGGACGGTATCAAGCGCCGCACCAGAGCCGGTATGGGCAGATGCCAAGGCGGTTTCTGTCAGCCGAAAGTTTTGGAAATTCTCGCCAGAGAACAAAGCAGAGATTTCACGGACATCACCTTAAAGGGAAAAGGCAGTAATATTCTTCTCAAGAATAACAGACCGGAAACAGAGGAGGGTCAGGCATGATTACGAGAAAAGCAGATATTGTCGTTGTCGGCGGTGGACCTGCCGGTCTTGCCGCAGCACTGAAAGCCAGAGAACTCGGCGCAAAAAAAGTCATGGTTTTAGAGCGTGACAAAGAACTGGGCGGCATTTTACAGCAGTGCATTCATGACGGCTTCGGTATTCATCGTTTCGGTAAGCGCATGAGCGGTACGCAGTATGCACAATCCTTCATTGATGAGGTTGAAAAAACCGACATCGAGATAAAACTCGACACCATGGTTTTAGAAATCACACCCGACAAAAAAATCTATGCCTGCAACAATGCTGAGGGCATGTTAGAAATTGAAGCCGGTGCGATCATCCTCACCATGGGATGCCGTGAACGCACCGCCAGCCAGGTCTTTATTTACGGTGAACGCCCCACCGGTGTTTTAACTGCCGGTGCGGTACAAAGATATATCAACATGGAGGGTTATCTCCCCGGTAAACGTGCCGTCATTTTAGGTTCGGGCGATATTGGTTTAATCATGGCCAGACGTATGACACTTGAGGGCATGTCCGTAGAGGGCGTATATGAAGTCATGCAAAATCCGGGTGGTCTTACCAGAAACATTGTACAGTGTCTGGATGATTTTGACATTCCGCTTCATCTTGCCACCACCGTTACAAAGGTGCATGGCAGAAAGCGTGTAGAAGCTGTCACAGTGGCTAAGGTGGATAAAGACAGAAAGCCTATCCCCGGCACGGAGCGTACGATTGAATGCGACCTCCTAGTACTTGCAGTCGGACTCATTCCCGAAAACGAGCTCAGCCGTCAGGCCGGCATCGAGATAGACCCCAAAACGAAAGGTCCTATGCTCGACAACTCTTTTATGACAAGCATCCCCGGCATCTTCGCCGCAGGCAATGTTTCGGTTGTGTTTGACCTTGTAGACTATGTTTCTAAGAGCGGTGAAATCGCTGCACAAGGTGCTGTAGATTATCTAAACGGCAAATTAACCTTAGATGCACCTTATAAAACCGTTTCTTGCGGAGAAAATGTCAACTTTGCTGTTCCGCAGAGAATCCGTGAAAACGGACACAAGAGTACATTTTTCTTGCGTGTCAAAGCACCGAAAGAAAAAGCGACCTTACTTTGTGAAAGCAAAGACGAGGTACTTTATAAAAAGAATTGCCAATTTGTTGCACCGCCCGAAATGCTCACTTTAGAGATTGACAAGGGCGCCGACCAAGACCTTACAATTTCCGTTAGAGAGGTGGAGAAAGCATGACGAAAGAATATATTTGCATTGTCTGCCCGAATAGCTGTCACTTAACTGTGACCGATGAAAACGGCGAACTCACCGTTACGGGAAACCGCTGTAAGCGTGGCTACAACCACGGCATTTCCGAATACACAAAGCCTATGCGCATGCTCACCAGTACCGTTCGTGTAGAAAACGGCTTGTTGCCAAGACTTTCTGTTGTAAGCACAGACGAAGTGCCAAAAGAAAAACTCAAAGATTGTTTAAACGATGTATACAGGGTCAGCGTAAAAGCGCCCGTTACATGCGGAGATATCATTATTAAAAACATACAAAACACGGGTGTAGACATTATCGCATCCAGATCAATGAAAGAAAAGGAGTAATCACCATGGAAAAAGCAGCAATTATCAAGGGTTTACAGGAAATTATTGAGGCAGATCGTGTTCTTTTTGACGAAGCCTCCGTTTTGGACGCCGCAAAAGATTATATCGGCTTCCGTGTTTATCAAAGAGCCGACGGCAAAAACTTTGCACCCAGAGCCGCTTGCGTGGTAAAGGTAAAATCCACCGAGGAAGCTTCTGCCGTGCTCAAATTCTTAAACGAAAACAAAATTGATGTTGTACCTCGTACCGGTGGTTCCAGTGTTACCCTTGGTGTTGAACCGCAGGAAGGCGGCGTCATCATCGACGGCAGCCTGATGAATGAAATTATCGAAGTCAACGAAGAAAATATGTCTGTTACCGTTCGTTGCGGCACACCGCTCGAATACTTAGAAAACTATTTGAACGAGCGTGGCTACACCACCGGTCACTTCCCGCAGTCTTTACCGATGGCAAGCATCGGCGGTTTGATTGCTACACGCAGTATCGGTCAGTTCTCCACCCTTTACGGCGGCATCGAGGATCTCGTTGTCGGCTTAGAAGCTGTTATGGCTGATGGTGAAATCATCCGAATTAAGAACGTACCGCGCAGAAGCTGCGGCCCGGATCTTCGCCACCTCTTCATCGGCAACGAGGGCCTTCTCGGTTTCATCAGCGAAGCTACCTTAAAGATTTTCAAATATCGTCCGGAAGAAAGATGGATGTGTGCTTACGGCATCAAGGATATGCAGGAAGGCTTCAAGATGATTCATGACATCGTCACCGACGGCTACAAGCCCGCTGTTATCCGTTTACACGATGCGGCAGAAGTTATGATGATTTTGGGTCTTAATGGTGGCGGCTTACCTGACGGCTATGCGATGATACTCTTCCTTTGCGAAGGTCCGAAAGCCATTGCAGATGCAACCGGTGCGGCAATCGACAAATACGCTGAAAAATACGAAGCTGTAAGACTCGGTGACAAGCCCGTTCTCTCTTGGCTCCAAACCAGAAACGATGTTTGCGGCAAGATGGATGACGGTCAGTATTACAAGATGGGCGCTGTTGCAGATACCTGCGAAATCTCCGGCAATTGGGATGAAATCTCCAAGATTTACGAAGACGTTACTTCTCGTGCCATGGAAGAAATCGACAGCCTCTTGTATATCGGCGGTCATTCCTCCCACAGCTATATGCAGGGTACTAACATTTACTTCACCTTCGCTTTCATGGAAGACTCCTCTGACACCGCACAGGAAGACTATATGAAAGTCATCCGTGTCATTTTGGAAGAAACCTTGAAGCACGGCGGCAGTATTGCACATCACCACGGCAGTGGCAAATACCGTACCCAGTGGATGCCGCAGGAACACGGTTCCAGTTATCCGCTCATGTATAAGCTCAAGGAAGCTTTAGACCCGAATCATATTTTAAACAAAGGTGTACTTTTGGTAGACAACAAATGAAAATCGTCATTTGCTTTAAACTCTCTTTGAATCCCGACAGGATTATAGAAAAAGATTACGAAAATTTCAGTCTTGGTGCAGACCTCGCCTATGCGGGGTCTGAGCTAGGCTGCTTTGACGCATCTTCTTTGGAATACGGTTTAAAGTTAAAAGAACAGGCAGCAGTGCAAGGAGCAGAAGTTTCTTGTACTGCTCTTACTGTTTCTAACGCCCTTCCCAAGAGTTTTTCAGAAAATCTTTTTGCCGTAGGCTATGATGAAGTCCTTTCTATCCCCTTAGAAAACCGAGAATTTTCGCCCCGCAGCATTGCCAAACTCTTAGCCGAAGAAATAAAAGCGCTCGGTGCAGACCTTGTGCTGACAGGCAAAGAAGCGAGCCTTGCAGAAACCGGCGCTGTGCCATATTATCTTTCAGCATTTTTAGGCGTACCTCTTTTGGAAGATGCAGAATCCTTAGTACTCGAAGAAAATACGCTCAAAGCCATTTTGCAAAGACCGACAGGGACTTTTAAAAAAGAAGTCATGCTTCCTCTTGTTTGCTCCATTGGCAACAGCCCCGAGGTTTTACGCTATGCGACTTTAAAAGCACGCATGAAATGCCGTGGCAAAGCCGCTGTTTCTCGTCCTGTGCCTACTGTTCAGTCGGCAGAAATCGGCACATTTCAAAAGCCTAAAATCGGCAGAAACTGTAAAATGCTGTCTGCGGATTCCCAAACACTTTATAAAGACGTGCTCCATTTACTAACACAAGTAGAAAAAACGGAACAAAATCAAGCCATAAGCGAAGATAGTGCTCTAAAAAGAGCCGTCACCGAGCGTTCGCTGTACTGTAAAATAAGTGGCAGTTATGAAGTCGAAAGCACCGCCTTGCAAGAGGTCATGAAAGCCCATAGCGCTCATTCGCTATATCTCTTTGCGGATACTGCCGCAGGACGAAAAGCGGCATTGCAGCTAGCAGAAAGCAACGCTTTCCCGCTCTTTTTCGGTGCCGAAATTACGGCACTGGAAGAAAACTCAGTTACGGTACAAAAACGTGTTTGCGCTTCTAACTTAGAATGGCAAAACGTCTTACCACTTCCGGCTATATTAACACTTCCCGAAGCCGATATAAAACTTTATCCTTTTCAGCATAGCATAGAACTTTCAGCTAATAAAAAGCCCGACTATATAAAAGCAGAAACCTTTTTAGCCCCTGCGGCGCAAACGAATCTTTCTTCCGCCGCACTTGTAGTTGCCGCCGGTGCCGGCATGGGTACAAAGGAAAACTGCGACATGGCACGTGAACTTGCCAAAGCGCTAAAGGGTGCTTTCGGCTTAACCCGTCCCGCCGCTTTGAATGCTTGGGGCGCACAGGCGGAAATCATCGGACAATCCGGCACACTCACCTCCCCCAACTGCTGTTTGGTTTTGGGTGCCGCCGGGGCGGGTGCATTTGCTCTCGGTATTGAAAAAGCCAAAACCATCATTGCCGTCAATACAGACGAAAGCGCACTCATTTTCAAAAATGCTGATTACGGCATTTTATTAGATGCCAAAACCTTTACTGAAAGACTTTTAAAGACCTTAAGGGAGGAAAACGCATGCTAAAAGAAGCGATTTGTGAAAAGAACCGTGCCTATTTGAAAGACGAATCGCATTTTGCGGGTTCTGCTACAGCACTATATTTTCCAAATACAAAGCAAGAAGTCATCGAAGCCGTGCGTCAAACAAAAGAGGTGCATTCCCCTCTCACTTTTCAAGGCAGCCGCACAGGATTTTTAGGTGGTGCCGTACCACGTGAGGGTGCCATCTTGAATCTTTCACACTTAACCGCCATGAGCGAGATAGAGGAAGAAAAAGGCAAATACTTTCTCACTGTAGAAAGCGGCGTACAGCTTGCTGAAATTCAAAAAGCGGCGGCGAAGCGTGGTCTTTTCTTCCCCGTGCAGCCCACCGAAGATACCGCAAGCATCGGTGGTATGTTTGCCGTCAATGCTTCGGGCCCTGAAAGCCTTTTTTATGGCGAATGTAAAGATTTTGTAGAATCTGTGGAATGGGTTACACCAGACGGCGAAGTATTTACCGTTTCACGTGGTAAATACACGGTAACAGACGGTATTTTACCTCTCCCGAACGGAAAATCCATAGATGCAAGCTTGCTTTCGTTCCCTACTTTACAAGAGAAAGCACCCACCGACCTTTTGGACGTGCTTTGCGGATCAGAAGGTTATTTCGGCGTGGCACTTTCTTTAAAGCTTCACCTTTTGCCGCTTCCAAAAGAACTTTGGGGCGTTGTCTTTTTCTTCGAGAACGAGGATTCTTTCGAAAAGTTCAGTGAAGCCACAGCAAACAAACGAGATACCTTCGAGGGTGCACATCTTACGACTTGCGAATACTACAGTAAAGAAGCTTTGGCACTTTTAGAAGCAAATATCGACAATCCGCTTTTAAAGAAATTACCCGCATTTCCATCCGGTGTTACCTCGGCCATATATGTAGAATTAGAGGGAGAAGACGAAGACAGCGTAACCGAAGAGCTCTCCCTTCTTTTAGACGAATTCGATCAGTGCGGCGGCAAAGAAGAAAACACCTGGGCAGAAAGCGGCTTTGAGGCCTGTGCGCCGTTTCGTGCCATGCGTCATGCCGTGCCCTCTCTGCTCAATGAGCAAAACAGTTGTTTTCTTTCTACAGGCTTCCGTGCAGAAAGCGATTTTTTACTTCCCATCAAATCTCCATGCGAAATTTTGGCATTTTATAAGGACTTTGCAAAGGCGCATGCTCTGCCCCTTGCCCTTTACGGCAGTATTCTCAAAGGACAGCTGCATCTTTTTCTCACTGCACCGACAGATGCACAAGAAATCCTTTTCAGTCTTGCCAAATCCGTTTTAGAAATCGGCGGTACAATCTCTGCGAAATATGGGATTGGTAAAGCAAAAGCACCGATTTTAGCGGCATTGTTAGATGAAGCAAGCAAAGAAAGCGCTCAAAAGCTTCGTGAATTTTTTGATTCTATAGGCAGAATGAACCCTTAAGGAGAACCTTATGCAAATTTTAGTTTGTATTAAACAAGTCCCCGCCAAAAGCGTTTCGATGGACGGGGACGGCGTATTAAAGCGTACCGAATCAGGCGGCAAGCTCAATCCGTGGGATCTTTATGCCATTGAAGCGGCACTTCGTATTGCCGAAGCCACCGGCGGCATTGTCACCGCCCTGACAATGGGGCCAAAATCCGCCGAAGAGGTGTTGCGTACGGCTTTTTCCATGGGTGTAGACAGCGGCGTTTTGCTCTCGGACAAAGCCTTTGCGGGTGCAGATGTCTATGTCACGGCCTACACCTTGGCGGCAGGTATCCGTGCGCTCGGCACATTTGACCTCGTGCTTTGTGGACAGCAAACCACTGACGGCGACACTGCACAACTGCCTTTTTCGCTTGCGACACAGCTCGGCATTCCTGCGATTGGTTGGATAAAAAGTATAGATGAAATCACCGAAACCGTACTCACCCTTTCGCAAGAACTCACGTTCGGCACACAGAGGGTCGAAATCACCGCCCCTGCATTACTCGCTGTCGGGGCCGGCATCGGCAGAGTGCGTATGCCCTCCCTTCGGGACAAACTCAAAGCGAAATCCAAGGAAATTCGTCTTTTGACCCTTGCAAATTTAGCTGAACCGAATCCCGCAAAATACGGTTTGCACGCTTCGCCCACCAACGTGGTGCGAACAAAAGCGACAGAACACCCCGGCAAACATAGTCCCGAAGTGCTCTCGGCAAGCGATGCGGCAAAACGTATCTGTGATGCACTAAGCGCTGTGAAAGGAGGAGAAAACACATGACAAGTCGACCGCTTCTCGTGGTATTTCTTCAAGCCTTTCCGACGAAATTGCACCCGATTTCTAAAAAAATTCTCACCACTGCCCTGGCACTCGGCCAAAAAAAAGGCTATGAAACAGTCGGTGCACTGTTTGTGCCGTCTTTAAAAGAAGAATTAAAACTCGAATTAAAAAGCAGTGGACTTTCTGCTTGCACGGTTTTTCAAAACGAAAATTTTTCTTCTTTTTTCCCTGAAACAGAGGCAGAGATTTTCTGTGAACGCTTTGGAGAAAAGGCGGATATTGCTCTCTTTCCTGCAACGCCCGAGGGCAGAACGCTTTCGGCTATGGTCGGTGCGAAACTGCACACAGGCGTAACGGCTGATTGCACTGCGCTTTCTTTCACAGAGGACGGCTTACTTTTACAAACCAGACCCGCTTTTTCGGGCAATCTTATGGCGAGTATTTTAACCAAAACCGCCAAGCCGCAAATTGCTTCTTTACGGTTTGCAAGTCCCATAAAAAAATCAGAAAAGGAAACCATCGTTTCTATAGAAACGCTCCATATTCCGAAGCCAAACTACAAAGCCGAATGGTGCAACAGGGTAACAGAATCGAGCGCTAAAGGCGATATTATTTTAGTTATAGGAAACGGTGTCAAAGAAAAAGAAGATATTGCTCTTTTTCAAAAACTCGCTAACACCTTGGATGCAGAGCTTTTCGCTTCACGCTTGCTCGTAGACAAAGGTTGGCTTCCGAAATCTCAACAGATTGGACTCAGCGGACAAAGTGTTTCGCCGAAATTTCTTTTAGCTTTCGGTGTTTCGGGTTCGCTTCAATTCCTAGCAGGACTGGAAAATGTCGGTACACTATGCTCTGTGAATCTTTCTCCGGACGCTCCCTTACAAAAAATTGCTGACATTCCCATTGTAGCCGATATGTATGCGGTTGCAAAAGCACTTTTAGAAGATTGAAACACAAAAAAATGACTGCCTGCGGGCAGTCATTTTTTACTTTTTAGTCTAATTGTACATCCACATAAATGGAAAAAGGGTCATAAACCGGTGACTCAGCAGTGATTGTACCTGCAAAGCTGCCAGCAAAAATGTCATGCCCGCCAACAAGAGTAAATATGCTTTGACCTTATGTGAACATCGGGAAGTGTAGCAGAGTACAAAACCAATGGAGAATTGCACCCCCTCTGAACCGAAGTTGCACCCCCCGTTAAATAATTTCTATTAAAATTAGAGTCATTTGCCAAGTGAAGTACGGCAGTCCATGATACAATGGGCTGCCGTACTTCTTATTTTTCTATCGAAGAAGTCCTAATCGAAAAGCCGCTTGGCAAATCAGGGCATACTATATTGTATATTCGCAAGATTGGGGGAAAATATCGAAAATGATTTTCAAAATTGCTCCCCAATACACATTGACTGTTGGGGAACAAATTGATATAATAATCAAAAGAATTGTTCCCTAAAAGGAGGAGTTGCAATGGCAGTACAATATGGCGAAATACAGGAATTGCTCAGAAATCGCGCTGACCTCAATGCCAGACTGAACTTAATGCCCTATGATGGCACACCCGAAATCAAAAAACGCGGCGAGGGGAAATATCTTTATGTAAGAAAACGTGTGGCTGGAAAACAGACATCCACTTATGTAGGCACATATAGCGAAGAATTGTATAATCTGCTTTTGCGCAATGCCAGAGAAGCCCATGAAATCAGAAAGTCGCTTCGTAGCATTGAGAAGCGACTTGCTGCAGCCGGTTATTCCGAGGATGACCTTTCCACCGATGTTATAAACAACATTGCCTTTGCACGTGCCAACATGAAAATGAACATCTATGATCAGGCTGTTTTAGAGGGAGTTGCAACATCTTTCCCTCAGACAGAAGAGATCTTAGAAAATGGAAAAGTATCCGGTATGACGGCTACCGACGTACAGAAAATTTTGAATTTGAAACACGCATGGGAGTTTATTTTGGACCGTGATGTAGTTGCCAGCCGTTCTGACTATTATATGCTCAGTCATATTGCAAGGCTTGTCAATGAAGGCTTTTTTGCAGAAGGTGGTCGAATTCGTGGTGTTCCGGTTACCATAGGCGGTTCGTCTTATGTTCCGCCCCTGCCAAATGAATTGAATGTGAAAGACAAAATTCTTGAAATCATTGAGGAAGATGACGATCCCATTAATATTGCCATCAGACTTTGTCTTTACTGCATGAAAACCCAGATATTCCTGGATGGCAATAAACGTGCTTCTGTTATCTTTGCAAACCATTATCTTATTGCTCATGGCGGAGGTTTTTTGGTGATTCCCGAAAGTGAAGTGCCGGAGTTCAAAAAACTGCTTGTGAAGTATTATGAAGGCCAAGACCCCTCTGTTATTTCGGACTTTATGAAAGAGCGCTGTTGGAAAACAATAGAGCACTAAGCACCATCTATATCGGGGAACAAATCCTGCTGTCTCCGCCATAAGACTCTGAAAGCCCGAATGATTCGGGCTTTCAGAGTCTTTGTTTTATTCTCATTTTCGCCTGTAAATCTGCCTTGGTATTTCCGCAATACTTTAGTTCGTGCTAATTACAATAATCTGCAAAAAGGTGTTCATCCCACGACTAAATCTTTAGAAATCTTCTTTTCAAATCTTTTGCTAGATACCAATTACGATTTAAAGAACAAATATATGCACATTGATTTTGTGGATGAAAGCAATTCCCAAAGTATCAGTTCAAAAGTTCCAAAGTATCAAATTGATACTTTAGAAGAACTTGCAGTTTTAGAATTGGTTGCAAATAACCCAACGATAAAACAGCAAAAATTTGTTAAAAAAACAGGGAAATTTCTCAGCACCGTGAAAAAATGAAACCCCTGCATTTATTCTTCCACAAGTTGTCCGTCCACCGTCACGGTGACAACCTGCCATGGAATAAATTTTCCGCTATCCTGAAGCGCCTTTTTCGCCGCTGCCTCCAATCCGCCGCAGCATGGTACCTCCATGCGCACGACGGTCACGCTTTTGATGTCGTTGTTGCGAATAATTTCAGTGAGCTTTTCGGAATAGTCCACACCGTCCAGCTTGGGGCAGCCTACAAGAGTGACATGTCTTTTGATGAACCTCTCATGAAAAGCGGCATAAGCATAGGCGGTACAGTCAGCGGCAATGAGCAGCTTTGCATCGTCAAAATACGGTGCATTTTCAGGAACGAGCTTTATCTGAACGGGCCATTGCGACAATCTGCTGACAGGCTTCACATATACCTCTTCCTTATCGGCACAGGTCGTATGCTCAATTTTTCTTGACTGACTTCCGGGACATCCGCAGGGCAATGTCATTCCCTCTTTCTTCATCTTTTCCTGCATAATTTTTCGCTTGTTTTCCATAACGGATTTTTCGTCATAGGCAGCCGCTTCGCGCTCAACAAAGGTGATGGCTCCCGTGGGACATGTGGGTAAGCAATCACCCAGTCCGTCGCAGTAATCGTCCCGTATGAGCTGTGCTTTGCCGTCAATCATGGAAATTGCTCCTTCGTGACAGGCAGCGGCACAGGCACCGCAGCCGTTACATTTATCCTTATCAATCTCAATAATTCTTCTTTTCATCGCAAAACCTCCTTGCTTTTTTACATATTTTTTTATGTATATTATATTATAACAAAAACAACATGTCAGTTGAAAATTCAATAAAAGAGGTCTTTCATGAAAAATTTTTTCCGTTCTTTGATCATCTTCATTTTTTCGGATATTTACGAGAATGAGTTTGCAGCTATAATGTAACATCTATAAATAATACTGTTGTAAAATGATCCGTTCCTGCTCTCGGGAAACAGAATAAAAATCAAACCTCGTTTTATGTCTTTGCGAGCGCCCATTCCTGACTCTCGGTCTGAAGCTGTACCATGTGAGCGAAGATACCGCCCAATTGCAGCAATTCTGCAGGAGAGCCCTGTTCAGCTACCGTACCGTCCTTCAACACCACAATCTTGTCTGCACCGGAAACGGTACGCATTCTGTGGGCGATGATAAGGACGGTTTTGTTTTTTATGAGGCGGGAAAGTGCCTCCTGAATGGCAGTTTCGTTTTCGACATCCAGACTGGCGGTTGCCTCATCCAGCAGAATGATAGGTGCGTCCTTCAAAAAAGCACGGGCAACTGAGATACGCTGCCGCTCTCCACCGGAAAGCTCACAGCCATTTTCACCGATGTTGGTATTCCAACTATTAGGAAGCTTTTCGGCAAACTTGTCCACATTGGCGAGTTTTGCCGCCGCAATCACTTCTTCGTCTGTGGCATCCTTGCGTCCGATGCGGATATTTTCCAAAATTGTATTGTCAAATAGCGTTACATCCTGAAACACAATAGAATAGAGGCTCATCAACTTTTCCGGATCAATCTTTGACACATCCATGCCTCCTATGGTAATCCCGCCTCTATCAATGTCCCAAAACCGCGCCGCCAGACGTGAAACTGTTGTCTTTCCGCCGCCGGAGGGACCGACAAGAGCTGTAACCTGTCCCTGCTTTGCCGTGAAGGACACTTCTTTCAACACTGTTTCACCACTCTGATAGGAAAATCCTACATGGTCGAATAAAATATCACAGCCACGATTGGTCAGCTTTTTGCTGCCTGCCTGTTCGGGGCAATCTAAAATCTCATTCATGCGCTCAATATTGCTGCCGGTACCGATGATTGCGGCAAGATTTTGCAGCGTACCCTCCAATGGATCATATAGGCGTGATGCAACTAACAAAAACATAAAAAATACCAAAATATCAATTTCGCCATTTACCAGCAAAAACGCACCCACGAGAACAGTGGTAGCAATACCCAACCGGAGAACAAGTCCTGCGGAAACAACAAAGACAGCTGTTCCCAGTTCACTCTTGACGAGGCGGTTCTCTACCGCACAGATTTTCCTTTCCAACCCGTCAAGATAACATTTTTCGGCATTATTTGCTCGCAAGTCAGACATAGCTTCCATACATTCCTGAATGCCGTCTTCGCAAATAACTTTCGCCGTCGTTGCCTTACGGGAAAGATTTTTCTGCACGCCTGATGCCAGCGCAACAATGGAAAAAGCCACAGGCAGCGGCCAAATAGCAGCGAGTGCCATGTGCCAGTTAAAAAAGAGCATCGACATGGCAATTATCGTAGTGGAAAGGATTGCTCCGTACAGCGGCGCAACGAAGTGAGACTGACTCTGCTCCAGCACGGCACAATCGTTCATTATGGAAGAGGTCAGATCGGCAAGATCTTTCTTTCCAAAGAAGGAAAGTGGAATTTTACGCAGCTTCTCCGCCAGTCCCACTCGACGTACACCTGACTCTATATATGTAACAAGGAAAGTATTGTCATATTCAAGCCGCGTACAAACCACAATGAACAGTGCCGCCGCAATGCAACCAATAACATAGAACGGGATTCGTTCCGCCGTAAGTGTACCGTTCATAATTTCACCTACCAACAGGTATAGAAGTCCTACAGGCAGCATGAAAGAGATATTTTGCAGAGAACAGCATAAAATTCCTTTTATATTGTCAATGGCTCCTTTACGGGAAAGTGCATAGCGTCTTTGCAAATACTTGATCATCATTTAACCCTCCTTTGCCATTTTCCATTGAACAGATTGTTGATAGTCCCGCCACATCGCCCCGAACAGACTACCCTTTTGCCCGGAAAGTTCCGCAAAACTGCCGCTCTCCACTATATGTCCCTCCTTCAGTACAAATATGGTATCGGCGTTCACAATGGTAGACAGTCTATGGGCAATCATAATGACGGTTCGCCTTTTTGCGAGTTCGTTAAAAGCTATCTGTACTTTTGTTTCATTATCCGGATCTGCAAAGGCTGTGGCCTCGTCCAAAATCACCACAGGTGCGTTTTTCAGTATGGCACGGGCAATAACAATCCGTTGTGTCTCGCCCCCGGAGAGATAGATACCCTGCGAGCCAATAACCGTATTCACACCGTTCGGGAATTTTTCAATGATATCCATGCACTGTGCTGCCTTTAACGCCGCCATGACTTCCTCGTCCGTGGCTTTTGGCTTGCCCATACGCACATTGTCTAAAATGGTGCCTTTGATAAGATGGCTGTTCTGAAATACAAAGGAAACTGTGTCCATCAGCTCATTTTTGTCAATGTCCTTCACATCTACTCCGCCGACCGAAATGGTGCCGCTCTGCGGATCAAAAAACCGGGCAATGAGTGCCGCAAGTGTGGATTTTCCGCCACCGGATGGACCAACAAACGCCACCGTCTGACCATTACCGATAGTGAGGGAAATATCTTCCAATGCATTTTTTATACCGTCATAACTGAAAGTAACATTATCAAGCGTGACAGAATTGTTTCTGGGATGCTGCGGAAAGTTTGCCTGAGAAAGTGACGGGCTTTGCAGCACACTATCAATACGGGTGATAGCGTCCTGCACGATCATGCCGTTTTCGCTCATGAACATCAGTTTAGTGAGGGTCAAAGAGATGACCGGTGTGATGATGATGTAAAAAAGCAGATTCAGCAACACACTGCTATCTGCACTGCCGTGAGAGAAAAGGAAACCGCCTGCGATCAGGAACACAAACACGCTATTAACCGCCAGCGTATAGAAAGTCATAGGCCAGCGCATCCGCTTTGTATAGGCAATAACCCATCGCTCATAATTATCAATAGTATCTTTAAACTTTTTGAATGAAAACACCGTCTGCCCGAAGGTTTTAACAACCGGAATACCCCGCACATACTCCACCGCTTCATTGGACATATCCGCCAACGCGTTCTGGTATTGAGTCATATCGTCCTGCATTTCCTTTCCGGTCATGCGGGTCATCACTAGAAAAGCAAGAAACACCGGTAAGAGGCTCAGAAGACCCAACCGCCAATCAAAGATCAGCAGCAACGTCAGAAGTCCCGCAATGGTCGCCATAGCCCTTGCTTTGTCGGGCAGTTGATGAGCAAGATAGGTTTCCATCGCCCCGGAAGTTTCAAAAATTGTGCGGCGCAGCTTACCGCTGCCGAACTGTTCTATAACACCCAGAGGAAGAGTAGCAATGTGCCTTGTCATTGTGATGCGCATGTTCGTGGCGATGCGAAATGCCGCAAGGTGCGAACACATAAGTCCGGTGATATATGTAAGTACACCGGCAACAGCAAATACTACCGCCATCCAGCCATAATAAGTCACATGGACGGCATTTTCGTACTGCGGTGCGACCGCGATTACCTCCTTGAGTATGTACCAGATATACCAAAACGGCACAAGTGCCAGCAGTGCACCGGCTGCGGACAGTACCCACGAAAGGTAAGTCAAAATTCGATACTTCCCCGCATAGTCTAAAAGCCGGGATAGATTGGTTTGTTTCTTCAAAAAAATACCTCCTTTTTGTTACAAAATACTATCCAAGTGCTACATCAAGCGTCATCATGACGCTGAAGCCTGCCGCAAAGAAAATCGTTCCGATATTGGAATGCTTTCCCTGCGACATTTCGGGAATCAACTCCTCCACCACAACATAGAGCATTGCACCGGCGGCAAAGCTCAAAAGATATGGTAGCGCCGGAATCACGAGCTGAGCGGCAATAAGTGTCAATATCGCGCCGACAGGCTCTACCACGCCGGAAAGAACGCCGCCGAGAAATGCCTTGCCTTTACTCTCTCCCTCGGCCCGGAGAGGCATGGAGATTATAGCTCCTTCCGGAAAGTTCTGAATGGCAATACCAATTGACAAGGCAAGTGCACTTGCCGCTGTGATCTGCGTGTTTCCTGCAAAAAAACCGGCATACATCACGCCCACTGCCATTCCCTCCGGGATATTATGCAAGGTCACTGCCAACACCATCATTGTGGTGCGACCAAGCTTACTTTTCAGTCCCTCTGCCTGATCACTCCCCAAATGAAGATGGGGAATCAGACTATCAAGCATGAGTAAAAACAGCACACCAATCCAAAAACCAATAAATGCAGGGAGGAAAGACAACTTGCCCTTTCCCTCCGACTGCTCGATAGCGGGAATCAACAAGCTCCATATGGATGCCGCAACCATAACACCGGCGGCAAAGCCTGCAAGTGCACGCTGCAACGAAACACCGAGCGCTTTTTTCATAAAGAACACACAAGCCGAGCCAAGTGTTGTGCCGAGAAAGGGGATTAGTATTCCGAGAAAAATTTTCATCTGCTTCACCGCCTTTATATCGTTATCATTTTTTCGTTAGACCTATCTAATAAACACCTGCATATCTGCGAGTTAGCCAAGGCTAACTGCGCTGTTTTAAAAAAGCCGCAATACCGCGGCCTTTCGCCTTATTCAAACAAAGTCCTGCAAATCCAGTGCACCGGCATTTTCAGCACAACATCCGGCTTTTTTCAGCAAAGCCTTATGAAGTTAAACAGTTTCGTAACCGATAAAACAAATATTGTGCTCCCTCGAATACGACCATTTCGGTCACATTGTATCATTCTCCTTTCTCTTTTTCAAGAGGTAGAAGAAGAAATAATACACCCCTAATCAATAAACCGGCCTCTTTGGAAAATTTCATTAATTTTTTCTATCGCATACAACGGTAAATTAAAAAGTCCGTCTTCTTTTTTAAAATCAGCCATCGAAGTACGAACAGAAATCTTCGGTTTGAATTTTTTCTGATAAATTTTAAGACTTTTCGCTTTTAGATTTATTTCTGCCTTAACTTCTACGGGAATGATTTTTTCGCCGGTATCAACAATAAAATCAATCTCACAAGAGCTTCTGTCGTTGGTGTAATAATAAACGCCTAAATCATCGATAGTCTTAAGTTGCTGGCATACGTATTGTTCGGTGAGTGCGCCCTTAAATTCAACAAAAAGATCATTCCCATCGAGCATTGTGCGTTGGCGAAGTCCTGCCATACATCCAAGCAACCCCACATCAAGAACAAATAACTTAAAGCCCTTTTCTCTATAACTATTCGGTACATACACACACCTCTATACAGTATTTACACTTATATATGCCACATCAAAACAAAAATTACAACGAAAAATTGTGGTTGCACTACACTTTTTACACCGAAAAACTGTGACTTCACTACACTTTTTACACCGAATAATTGTAAAAAGGTATAGGTATACAGATTTTTTTCTCTCAATCTTTATAATCATTGCCTGAAAAGATAAAATACATTATTATATAGATAACAACTACATAAACGAATGACGGTGAAATACATATGGACTTTATAAATTCATATAAAAGATTTACGGGTCTTATGATTTTCATCGCCTGTGTTATGATTGTTATTGCAGCGGTGTTAATTCTGAGATTTTTAACTCTTACAATTTTGTGACATTTTTCAACCGTTTTTTCGGTGAATAGGGTGCCCTTTTTTGATATTCTTGTGTTGCGGAAAGGAAATCCGCAAATAAAATTCAAAGGAGCACTTATTATGAAACACAGAAAAAATATTTTCGCAACATTATTCGCACTCATCCTTGTAGTTAGCATCATTGCCACGTCGGCAGCAGCTTCGGCAAAAGACAAAGACAATTCCCCTGTCGAGACAATGCCCGAAATTGTTTCAGTTGACTCTCCCGCCGATTGCGATGTACCGTCTCTCGAAGACTTCGTCAGAAACCTTGACTCTCTGACCGAGCAGGAAAAATCAGCACTTCTCGCAGACCTTGCAGAGCTTGCGAAGTTTGAAAAGCAAATTGACGATATCTATGCTCGCATGACTGACGAAAATGCAAACAAGCTCTATGATGAGATTTCCGACATTGATGACAAAATCACTGATGTACTCGAAAGAAACTCTGCACTTTGGGAGCGTGTTAACGACAAGTATGATGAAAACATTGCTGCAAATGAAGCAGATATGGCCTTTTAAACTTACGTGAATATTTAACTTCACTCCGCAGGAAAAGGCACAGGTAGGCCCATAACAAAAAGAGCCGTGTCCGTGCGGCACGGCTCTTACTTTTTACGGAGGTGCTATGAAACAACTTATCTATGTCGCAGAGGATGAAAAAAATATAAGAGAAACTCTTAAGCGGTTTCTCGAAAATGACGGATACGAGGTTTGCGCGTTTGAAACAGGAGACGCGCTTTTAGGTGCGTTTTTCAAAAGGCGCGCCGATCTTGTTATTTTAGACATAATGATGCCCGGCACCGACGGACTGACCTGCTGTCACCATATACGAGAAAAAGACAAGGTTCCGATCATTCTGCTTACGGCGAAGGATACCGAATACGATTACGTCAATGGTATATTGCAGGGCGGAGACGATTACCTGACCAAGCCGTTTCGTCCGACTGTACTTTTGATGCGCGTAAAGTCGCTACTTCGTCGTGTGGAAATGGAGCGCGGAAACGACCCGATGGATAAGGATATTACAGTCGGAGATTTACATTTTTCAGGTGATGAAAAACAATTTTTCTGCAAAGGAAAGCCTCTGGCTCTTTCCCCTAACGAGATGAAAATGCTCCTGTTTTTGATGCGTGGCGAAGGCAAAGCATTTTCGCGTGATGAGCTGCTCACTCAAATCTGGGGCTACAACGACGAGGTTGAAACCAGAGTTACGGATGAAACTCTGCGCCGTATACGAAGCAAGCTTTCCTCGGCAGACAGTGATGTACTCATTGAAACAGTTTGGGGCTACGGCTACAAGCTACGGTCAAAGGGAGACAACGCATGAAGCACATAAGAAGAAAAATAACTCTCTCCGTTCTCGGCACCATGCTGGTGGTCTTTGCGGCGCTTCTTGCTACCGTCAATATATTTGTTCCTAAATATCTGACGGCAGAAGCACAAAAAGCAATACTCTTAGAGGATGAACAAAAAAATCCCGTACCTTACTCAGATACAGGTGATAATGAGGATGCTCAGGAGCATTTCCTTACTTCGAGTGTCAGATATCTTGAGATTGAGGGCGAACTGTTTGAGCCTGAATACCTTTCAAAATCCGAACAGCAACTGCGAGAATACTGTCGTACCGAAAAGCTGTCCGATGATGAGTTTCACACCTTTAAAACCGACAACAGCCGCTTTGTTTTTCGTTTAACTCAGGTTGAAGCCGACGGAGACGAGGATGCGTATTCTTATATCCTTTATGTGGATATCGGAGCGGTTATGCAATATGCCGTTTATCTGAATATCGCCTTTTTTGCGGTATTGGCTGTTTTAACCGTATTGGTCTGCCTTTTCGGCTGGAAGCTCGGAGGCTACGTTGAAAAAGCGCAGGAATCACAAAAATGGTTTTTCCAAAATGTATCTCATGAATTAAAAACACCGATGATGGCAATTCAAGGCTGTGCAGACGGTATTCACACCGGCGTTCTCGAGCCGATTGAAGCATCAAAAGTTATTCTCGAAGAAAACGAACAGATGTCTCACCTGGTAGAGGAACTTCTCGCACTCTCAAGGCTGGAATCGGGCCAATTTAAAGCAGACCTTCATTCGACAGATGTACGCGAGCTTCTTTATGATTGTCTTCGCAACACGGAACACATTGCAGAGCAAAAGGGGCTTCGCATAATCCCCTGCTTTGACGATTCTCCGATAACGATAGTCTGTGATGAAATACAGCTTCGCCGTGCGTTTATGAATATAATCACCAATGCACTGCGTTATGCAAGAGAAGAAATAAAAATCGACTGTACGCAAGAAAAAGGAAAAGCCGTCATCCGTATTCGAGACGACGGAGAAGGTATCTCACCCGAGCTTCTTCCGCATATTTTTGACCGATTTTTCAGTAACCGCAAAAGCGGAACCGGAATTGGTCTTGCCTTTGCAAAGGAGATTGTAACTCTGCACAAGGGCACAATACGCGCGTCAAGCGACAACGGAGCGGTATTTGAAATTATTTTACCCATAGGCTAGGGATTGCTTATCACAGCAATCCCCGGTTTCATAGGTCAAATTGAATTTTAATCTTGTCACATACACAAAAATGACATATAATAGTAGACGTTCTTCGCGGACATAGTTCATCGGTAGAACATCAGCTTCCCAAGCTGAGGAGGCGGGTTCGACTCCCGTTGTCCGCTCCATTTGAATACAACTTACGAACCTATTACGGTGTCGTAAGTTTTTTAATGTCTAAAATCTAACCAACTGTTAGTTTGGAAGACATATATAGATGTTCTCTTTCTAAGAAGGAGGACATTTTTTAATACTTAATTTTAAAACAATAGAAACATTAAAACCTAACTCAGCTATTATTGATATTACTAAATTGTAATTTATGATTATTTATATATTCTAATAACCTGATATTCATAATGATCATTGGCATTTGAGATTCCTACTGAAATGCCTTTACCATT